>WBZL01000806.1_pt1 | contig 34732 bp, 44 predicted proteins | sample 5204291 | NCBI WGS metagenome assembly WBZL01 (sample SAMN12344345, study PRJNA552823) | activated sludge metagenome | biome: Activated sludge suspended growth; feature: Nitrification reactor; material: Wastewater; isolation source: activated sludge from nitrification reactor of wastewater...
GCTCAGGCAGCTGCTCCGGCGACCGCTCCGGCCCCGCACGACCCAGCCGCCGCCCCTCCGGCTGATCAATCCTCGCCAGCGGGCCAGGGAGCGTCGCCCACGCCCGTTTTGGGCGTCGGCGCTCCTGCAGTAGCGCAAGCCGCACCAGCCTCTCCTGCGCCCTCTGCGGCGCCCGCAGCGCAGCCTCCGCAGCAGCAGCCTTTCTCGCTGCTTGGCGCGCTCGGTCTCGCGCCGCAGGCGGCGGCGCCCACCGCTGGCACCTCGACGGGCCTGATCGGCAACCTCGGTCTCACGGGCGGGGCGCCGTTCTCGATCAGCGGCTCGAACGGCTCATCGCAGCAAGCTCAGCAGGCTGCCGCCGCCGCGACGCCGCCGCAGCTCAACCTCGTCGGCAAGCCCATCGACATACAGCGCCTACTCTCAGTCGTCAGCCGCCGCTCCCAGCTCGGCCTTGGATAAGGAGAAGAACACATGGCTCGCGTCGTCATCAACAGGCCCGCCACGCTGCCCCCAGTGGCAGCCCCCGCTCCCGTTCCGCCGGCACCGGCACCCGCGCGGCCGACATGGTCGTTCTTCGGGATACCGCTCCCGGGCCCGAACATGGGTGCCGCTCCGGCTCCCGCTCAGCCGGTCACGCCGACCGGCGCTACGCCGATCTCAGCCTACGGGATCAACGACACGGGGCGCACGACGCCTTTCAATCCGAACCCCTCGTTCGCGAACAACACGACGCTCGGCGCCGCCCGCGCTCCTGCCTACCCGGCGGGCTCCGGCTCGGCGTCGGGAAGTTCGAGCGCGAGCGGGGCGCTCGGCATCCTCAGTCCGCTACTCGCGCTCTTCGGCCTCCAGCAGGGCAACCAGTACGAGGCGGCTCTGCGCGAGCGGCCGGCCGACGTACAGCGGCTGGTGAGCACGTCGCGGCTTCCTCCTGAGCAGCGCAGCCAGAACGCCGGCGGCTTTCTCGGCGGCCTCTTCGACAATCGGGGGTGACGCCATGAGCATGTGGAAGTGGTCGCAGACCGCTAACAGCAACACGACAGCCGACAGCACGATCAACTGGCAGGAAGGCCAATCGCCGGGATCCGTCAACGGCTCGGCACGCGCTCTCATGGCGGCCGTGGCCAAGTACCGCGACGACATCTCTGGCAACCTTGTCGCTGGCGGAACCACGACGGCGATGACGGTGACGACGAACCAGTCGCTCACGACCTTGACCGATGGCTTCATGCTGCGCATCCGCATGACCGAGACCAGCGGCGCCGATCCGACCCTGAACGTGGACAGCCTCGGGGCAAAAGACATCATCGTTGACTCGGCGGGCACCAACGTCCCGACCGGCGCGCTGCTCGACAACCGCGTGTACAGCTTCGTGTACGACAGTTCGGCCGATGGCTGGATCGTCGGCGACCGCTTCGGCGACAGTATGTTCTCGGGCGATTATCCCGACCTCGTGGCCATCGAGGCAATCGCGGGCACGACCGGCGCGCTGCGCAAGACGGCAGCCAACACGTGGTCGCTCGATGACGGCACCACGAACATCATCTTCGTCAAGGACAACAACTCCATCGACATCGTGACGGGCATCCAGGGCGACATTCACGTGCCGTTCGCTTGTACCATCACGGGAGTGTTCCTGTTCGCCGATCAGACCGGCAGTATCGTCATCGACTTGTGGAAGGACACGTACGCCAACTTCCCGCCGACCGACTCGGATTCGATCACGGCATCGGCCCCGGTGACGATCAGCAGCGCGAGCAAGGCAACCGACACCACGCTCACCGGCTGGACCACGAGCATTACGGCCGGTGACATCATCCGCGTCAACGTGGACAGCGTGACCGACATCACGCGCTTCACCCTCGCTATCCGCGTGAAGAGGTTCATCTGATGGCACGCGAACCGCAGAAGCCGGACAAACCGGCTCGCAAGGTATTCGGACCCAAGGATGACGGGCAGGAAGCGTACGACTTCGTGCTCGCCAAGATGCAGAATCACGGCTTGTTCGGCGGCTCTGGCCAGAACATGGAGCAGTGCCCCGGCTTTGCCCGGTGGCGCGAGTTCTTGCGCAATCACCGTGGCGCGACCCTAGACCAGTGCGTGACCGAGTTCGAGCTCTCGATGCGTCGGCAGAAGGTCAATTCATGGGTGTACGTGCTTCTGGAAATGCTCGCCGACCACGCTTACCCCGAGTTTCGAGATCGCGTGTTTGGTGCGGCCACGCCCGACGCTGCGCATCGAATCCTTCGCGACCGCGAACGCTTCAAGGTCGATGATCGGCACGTCGCAGGTCTTGAGGCGAAAGTCGGCCAAGGTCTAACTCGCAAGGCCAAGGAAGCTCCCGTTCATCGCACCACGGCCGTGATTACCAGGGCAGGGGGCAAGCGATGACAACGACACATTACCTCACCACGACCGGCAGCGACCTCACATTCGAGGTTCCGTCCGATTGGAGCAACTCGAACAACACCATCCACATCATCGGCGGCGGAGCTGGCGGTGGCGAGTGCGGCGGTGGCGCTGGTGGCGCGTACTCCGTCCTGAATAACTTCGTCGCCGTTCCCGGCGCGACGTTGACATACAGAATTGGCGCTGGCGGCACGTCCGGCGTCGCTGGTGGCGATTCATGGATCAGCAACACCGGCTCGGCTCCGACCAGCACGACCGAGGGCGGCCTTGCGAAGGGCGGCGGTGCCCCATCCGGCAACACGGGCGGCACGGGCGGCGCTGCCGCATCCGGGTATGGCGACACCACGTACAGCGGCGGAAACGGCGGCGACGGCGCTAGCGGGTTCGCAGGCGGTGGCGGTGGTGGTGCTGCCGGGCCTGGGGGTAATGGCAAGGCGGGCGGCAACGGGGTGTACGGCGCATCGACTGGCGACGGCGACAACGCAGAAGCGGCGGGCGGTGGCGGTGGCGGTGCAGGCGGCGGATCATCGACCGCAGGCTCTAACGCCGTGGACAATGGCAGCACTGCCACGGGCGGCGACGGCGGTAACGGTCCGAACGGGGCAGGCGGCGGTGCCGGTGGCACAGCGACATCAGCCGGGCCAAGCAACGGGGCGAGCGCTTCCGGCTCTGGCGCTGGCGGCGGCGGTGGTGCGGGATCGTTCACGGGCGGCACTGGCGGCGACGGCAGCTCTGGCACTGACATTGACAGCACGCACGGGGCCGGTGGCGGTGGCGGCGGCACGACCGGCGTTGCGTTCTCGGGCGCGGCGGTGGCAGGCGATGGCGCGCTGTATGGGGCTGGCGGCGGCGGATCGTACACCTGGAAAGGCGGCGTCGATGGCGTCGGTGCTCAAGGCATCGTCGTCATCCAATACGAGCCCCGAGGCCCGTCCATCTTCATTCACATCGAGGGCTGATCATGAGCATTCGCAGCAAGCTCGGACTTGGCGGCAAGGCATCGGCGACCGGCTTCACGCCCCGCGCGAACATCCCGCGCTCGGACGTGCAGGGCGCGGTCGAATACATCATGGACAATGCCGAGAACGTCGGCACGCCATACGCCCCGACCGATGCAGAGTACATCACGAGCAGCACGTCGGGAGGGCTCTCGAACGAGCGTGTCATAACCGACACCGCGACAATCACGTGGGACTTCTCAACGGTCGGGCAGGCGAAGGCCAACATGGCTTTCCTCGGGCTCGAAGACTTGACCGATCCCGGCGCTGATCGCATCGCCTTCTGGGATGACAGCGAGGGCGTGTTCGCGTGGCTCAGGCTCGGCACCGGACTCTCGTTCGTCGGCGATTACCTCTCGATCACCGATGCGAACCTCGCCGCACTCCGAGACGAGTCGTGGGCACAAGGCGATCTCGTCTTTCATGACGGCACCACGCTTGCCCGGCTTGGCCCCGGCTCCGATGGTCAATTCCTCAAGACGCGCGGCGCTGGCCTCGATCCGACATGGGAGTACATCTCGGGCGGCGGCGACATGGTGCGCGCCAACAACCTCTCCGACCTCACGAACGCAGCAACGGCGCGCGACAATCTCGGCGTCGAGATCGGCGTGGATGTGCAGGCCTACGATGCGACGCTGCAGTCGCTCTCGGCGCTCGGCACCGCAGCCGACAAGATTGCGTACACGACCGATGCCGACACATGGGCAGAGGCGGCGCTGACGGCGGCCGGGCGCTCCATGATCGGAGCGGCAAGCGCGACGGCACAGACGGGGCTGCTGGACGTCTTTACTTCGGGTGCCAAGGGCCTCGCGCCAGCAAGTGGCGGCGGCACGGACAACTTCCTGCGCGCGGATGGCAGCTGGGCGGCGCCGGTCCAAGTCACCGACGGCGACAAGGGCGATATTACCGTCTCGGGCACTGGTGCGACCTGGACCATCGACGACGGCGCGGTGACGAGCGCAAAGCTCGCCTCGGGCGCCGCGCTTGCAAACCTCGGCTTCACGCCGCTCGACGAGGCGGGCGACGTCATGACCGGGGCGCTTGGCATCGTCGCTGGTGCTAGCGAGGGTTCGCCCGGGCTCTACTTCTCGGGCGACACCGACACCGGCTTGCATTCGCCGTCCGCCAATGTGTTCGGCATCGTCACCCAGGGCGTGCTGCGCTGGAAGGTCGACGACAACGGCAACCTGCTTGCGGAGGATACCGCTACCTACGACATTGGATCCTCGGGTGGGAACAAGCCGCGTACTCTCTATACGTCGGGCAACATCTTCTGCGGCAACCACGTGCAGGCGACGGGCGCGTTCCTGTTCTCGGCCGGCTGCAACTTTCAGGCGTCGGGCACCGAGAGCATCGTCGCGTACAACAACGGCAATACAGGCTTTGGGCTGTTCAAGCTCGGCGGCACGACCAGCTCGTTTCCGGCGCTCAAGCGGTCGAGTGCGACGCTCCAGGCCCGCCTCGCCGATGACAGCGCGTTCGCCGAGTTCAAGGCGTCAGTGCTGGAGGCCAGCACGTCGGTCAAATTCCCCGACGCGACCACGCAGACGACGGCCTTCGACTCCACGCACAAGGCAAAGCTCGACTATCTGACGGTGACGCAGGCCGTCGACCTCGATGCGCTGGAGACGGCGGTGGCCGCGCTCGATCAGGCCACCATCCTCAAGGGGACGTGGGACGCATCGAGCGGTAGCTTTCCGGGTTCCGGCTCTGCTCAGGCGGGCTGGACCTATATCGTCAGCGTCGGCGGCACGGTGGACGGCCAGAGCTTCGCCGCTAACGACCGCATCCTGGCGATCGTCGACAATGCCAGCACGAGCACTTTCGCGGGCAACTGGTTCACGCTCGATTACACCGACGCGGTGCTCTCGGTCGCCGGTCGCACGGGCGCAGTGACAATCGCCAGCACGGACATCACGGACAGCACGGCGAACGGGCGGGCAATACTGACTGCGGCCGACTATGCCGCGATGAGGGCCCTGCTCGATCTCGAAATCGGGACGGACGTGCAGGCATACGATGCCGAGCTTGCGGCTCTGGCGGGCCTCACGAGTGCCGCTGACGCCCTTCCGTACTTCACGGGTTCGGGCACGGCATCGACGACAACCCTAACCAGCTTCGCGCGCACGCTTCTCGATGACGCGGCAGCCACGAATGCCCGCACGACTCTCGGTCTTGCCATCGGGACCGACGTGCAGGCTTATGACGCCGAGCTTGCCGCGATTGCTGGCCTGACTTCTGCGGCTGATCGCTTGCCCTACTTCACGGGGGCAGGAACGGCCGCGCTCGCCACATTCACGTCGTTCGGTCGCAACCTTGTGGACGATGCGGATGCAGCAGCAGCCCGCACCACGCTCGGACTCGGATCGCTGGCCACGGCGAGCACCATCAACGGCTCGAACTGGTCAGGGCAAGACCTGGCCTTGGCTGACGGCGGCACGGGGGCAAGCCTCACTGATCCGAACGCTGATCGCATCATGTTCTGGGATGACAGCGGCGGGGCAGTGACGTGGCTTGCGCCGACTTCCGGCATCGAGATCAGCAACACCGATCTGCGCATGACGGCAGCGCAGCGGACCCGCGAACTCGTGTTCATCATCGACGGCGGTGGATCGACCATCACGACCGGCCAGAAAGGGCATCTGCGCATCCCGTTCGCCTGCACCATCACGGCAGCGGCGATCTATGCGAACACCTCGGGCTCGATCGTGGTGGACATCTGGAAGGACACGCAAGCGAACTTCCCGCCCACGGACGCGGACAGCATCACGTCGTCGGCTCCGGTGACGCTCAGCTCAGCGCAGACGGCGACCGACTCGACCCTGACCGGCTGGACGACTTCGATCACTGCCGGTGACGTGCTCGCCTACAACGTGGACAGCGCGACGACGGTGCAGCGCGTGACCGTAACCCTGACGGTGACCGTATCATGAGGTGCGCCCTGATCGACAGCCTGACGCGGCAAGTGGTCAACGTCATCATGGCCGATCCGGCGCGAGATCGAGCGCCTGACGGGTTTTCCATCGTGCCGGTCCCGAACGACGTACCCGTGGAGTCCGGCTGGCTTCACAGCGACAGTCGCGGATTCCTCATGGGGCCGGAACAACGGAAGCGGATCGCGAATGAGGAACGCGCGATTGCTTTGGATGCCGCAGTTATCGCGATGATCGAAAAGAACCCAGACACCTTCCTCGATCGGTTCGAGGCTGGCCATGGCTGATGTTGTCATATTCATCACGAGCGGCACGACTTGGAACGTCCCGACCGACTGGGATAGCGCCAACAACACAGTTGAGTGCATCGGCGGGGGTGCTGGCGGCGGAACGGCAAGCACTGCGGCTGGAGGCGGCGGCGGTGGTGGCGCTTACTCGAAAGAAACCAATATCACGCTGACGGGCGGCGGCTCGATCACGGTCGCCATTGGTGCAGCCGGGGCCGCCAACACCGCTGGTGGCGACACATGGTTCAACGGGGCAAGCCTTGCCGCTTCAAGCGTCGGTGCCAAGGGCGGCACAGCCGGAACGGGCGCTGGTGGCGCTGGCACGGGTGGCGCTGCCGGTTCTGGTATCGGCTCAACAAAGAACAGCGGTGGCAACGGTGGCGCTGGTGGTGCCACGACTGCGGGCAGCGCTGGCGGCGGCGGCGGCGCGGCTGGACCTAATGGCAATGGCGCAACTGGCGGCCCTGGAGTTGCGGGCGTTTATGGCGCTCCGATGGGTACTGGAGGCGGCGGCGGTGGCGCAAACGGCGGCGAGAACGGTAACACCGATGGGGTCGGTGAAGGTGGCGACGGGCGGGGCGGATCAGGTGGCGGGGCTGTCGGCGCTAACGGTGGAAACGGATCAACAGGCGGCGGCGGCGGCGCGGCCACAACTACGGTCAACGTCAATGGCGGCACAGGCGGCAACGGCGGATCAGAACAGATATGGACGGAGACAACTGGCGGGGCTCTGGCTGGGCCGGGAGGCGGTGGTGGATGCGGCGGATCGTCGGACGCACTTGGCAACACGGCTGGGCCGGGTGGAAGCGGCGCAACGGATAGCTACGGCGGCGGCGGCGGCGGCGGCGGCGTAGCTGGGTCATCGAAGGGAACGGGCGGCTCAGGTCGCCCCGGAATCATTGTCGTCACCTACACGCCACTTGTCGCTGCCGGTGCGGTGCGAAACTATGGGTTCATCATATGATCGAGCACATCAAAGCACTTCGCGCTGGCAACGATGGGATTGAGACATTCCGGGCCTTGCACAAGGCATGGGGCAACGACTTTTCGCTTCGCCCGGTAAGCCTGATGCTCGCCTTCAAGATGGCGTGCCGGTCCGATGACCCGTTCGTCGAGACGGGCTCTGGCCTCAGTTCGATCGTGCTCGGTCTGGCCGCCGAGCGCCGCAACGTCAGCGTCACGACGATCGAGAGCGATGCCGAGCACGCCAAGATCACGCAAGCCGCCCTCGATGACGCGGGGATCTTCACGGTCGGCGTCAACCATTGCCCGCTCGATGACAAGGGCCTGCCGACGAACATGCCCGGCATCCCGGCGCGCGTCGGCTTCTGGCTTCACGACGGCCCTATGAGCTTCGACGGCCGCACGGCCATCTTCCCCTTGCTGGCGGACCAGATCAGGCACGCCCGCATCATGGTCGATGACATCGGCGCTCCCGGCTACCTCGACCACATGGTCGCGGCACTGCGGGACACGCACCGGATCACGACCATCCCCGACGCCGCTGGAGTTGCCCTATGCGTACCGCGTTCAACCTCTGACCAAGGATGAAACCAATGGCTTCCCCGATGAACCCCAATCTCAGCCTCGACGCTCTGATCGCTCAGAAGGTCGGCGAGCTGACGATCATGAACGCCAAGCAAGCGATCCTTATCGAGACGTTGAAGCTCGAAGTCATGAAGCGTGACGCCGAGATCGCGCGCCTCAAGGCTGCCGAGCCCGAACTGGACTTGCAGCGTGCCGCGTCGAGCGAGATCGAGGCCGCGAATGGCAAAGCACACTGAGGCGCCCTGGCTCGACGTGATGGTCGAGCGCCTGGGCACGAAAGAGATCACCGGCAAGCGGCACAACCCCGCGATCATCGCCATGTTCGGCGACGTGGGGCATCCCGAAGTCGATGACGATGAGACCGCATGGTGTGCGGCCGCGACCGGCAGCGCGTTGAAGGCTGCCGGGATGCCGATTCCGCCCGTCAACGTGAACCTGCTCGCGCGCTCGTACTGCACCTACGGCGTGAAGACCGAGCCGCGTCCGGGCGCCATCGCGATCTGGCCGCGTGGCAACTCGAAGTGGCAGGGGCACGTCAACGTCGTCGAGGAAGTCACCCACGACGGCAAGGTGATCTGTGTCGGTGGGAACCAGTCGCTCAAGGGCACGAACGGCGCGCTCACGCGCACGGCGCCGCTCGATCCTGCCGGTGCGCTCGACTTCCGCTGGCCGGTCCGCCCCACGGTGCCCGAACTCCGCAAGTCGGGCTCGACCGAGATCAAGAAGGGCGACCGCGTTCAGAACGTGGGCACCCTGTTTGCGTTCCTCGGTCCGATCATCGCAGCCACCAAGGAATTGCTCGCACCGATCACGGCGGTCCCGCAGTTCTCGGACATCAAGGAGGGCTTGACCTTCTGGCAGACCGTGCTCGGGGGTGCAAATGCCGTTGCTCGAATCGTTCTCGAAAATCCTTGGCTCACCGGAAGCGTCTTCGGCGGCCTCGTCCTCGCCTGGATCGGTCACACCATCAAGGCTGCCCGCGTGGCTAAGGCTGCCGCTGGCGTCCCCCTCAGCGTGGAAGTGGCCAGCCTGGGTACGCCTGCCGTGGGGAGTGCCTAAGATGAGCCCTGGCATGATCCTGATCGCTATCCTCGCAGCCACAGGCCCCGTCACGTACGGGTACATGAAGGTGCGCGAGATCATCGTCGTCAAGGCTGCCGTGAAGGCGGAACGCAACGCTGGCGTCATGGCCTGCAATGCGCGCGTCGCTCAGATCGAGACAGCCAACAAGACGGCCGTCACCAAGGCCGTCGAGGAAGCAACCCGCGCCGAGGCGTTGGTGCCCGACACGCCGGAAGGTGCCGAACTGGTGAAGCTATGCAACGCATCGGCCTCGTGCCGATCGAGGGGGAAGCTATGAAATGGATCGCTGCGATCATCGCGTCGCTCGCCCTCGCCGGATGCGCCGGGCAGGACATCGCCGTGCAGCCCGTCAATATCGTGTCGAGCGACTTCTGCGAGATACAGAAGGACAAGCTGACGTGGGATGTGAAGGACACCGGCCCGACCATCAAGGGAATCCGACGCTTCAACGCGAAGTGGGATGCCCGGTGCGGGAAGGGTAAGTCGACATCGTGACCGCACGCCTCGCTTCATCCTCGGGGAGTGCAGACTAGGCCCGCCCGGCTTGTCCCCGGTGCGGGCCTCTTTTCGTTCACGCCAGCGCCCTCACGACGGTCATCTTCGAGCACCCGAGTTGCTTGGCCACCTTGCGCTGACTCATGCCTTGCCCGATCAGCGCCTTGATCTGCTCGCGGTCGTGCTTCGGCTTCGATCCCTTGTACACGCCATCGCGCTTCGCCTTGGCGATGCCTTCCATCTGCCGCTCGCGACGCAGATTGGTCTCGAACTCGGCGAACACGCCAAGCATGTCGAGGAACGCCTTGCCCGCTGCCGATCCGGTGTCGACCGGCTGCTCGGTCGCCTTGAGCGACACGCCCTTCGCCTTCAACTCGTGAACGATCTGTTGCAGGTCAAGCATCGAGCGCGCCAGCCGGTCAATCCGCGTGATGACCAGCGTGTCGCCCTTCTGCAAGAAATCCATCAGGATCGCCAACTCGGCCCGGCCCTTCCGGCTGGTGCCCGACTTCTTCTCCGACCGGATCACGGTGCAGCCTGCAGCCTTCAAAGCTTCGTGCTGAATCGTCAAGTCTTGGTCGTCAGTGCTCACGCGAGCGTATCCGTAGGTGGTCATGAGATCCTCGCGACAATCAGCAGCGCCCATGCCAGCGTGGCCACGCCGATCACGAGAGATGTGAGCGGGAAGTACACCAGCATCGAGAACGGGAAGAAACAGATGAACAGGGCGCAGTGCATCAACCCGCGCCCCGTGATCGGCTTGTCAAGGATGCTCTTGTCGTTGTCGCTGTCCATGGTCTCGCCCCTCATCGCACGGCCTCCTTCATCCAAGCGCCGCCGACGCCACGCTTGCAGGCATCGAGGTCGGCAAGGCACGACGTGATGGCAGCCTTGGCCAGCCTCTCGTTCGTCGCCTTGTTCGCGTCGCTGATCGCACTCGAAACCGAGACGATCACCCAAAACCAGACGACGCACCAGAACGCGCCACCGCACCACTTGCAGGCGGCATTCAGCGGCTCAAGCCACCAGTTCTTGGCGGCCCGAAGTTCGGCGATGCGCTCGCGCTCGACGCGGTTCCACTCCATCGCCTTGCTGTGCCGGTCGCTCTGCTCCTGCATTACGGCGTGGTGCTCCATCTGCCGGTGATGTTCGATGGAGCGGTCGTATTCCAGCTTCGACAGCCCATAATAGCGGGGGTCGATGCCGAACGGGAAGCGGGGATCAGCAGCGCCGTTCGTCTTCTGTGCAGTTTGAACCATTGGGGTCGGTCCTTTCTCTCAGGGGGGGGGCTTACTTGTTGCCGCGAAGGCGGTGGTCGTACGCCTTCATGGCTGCCTCGAACACTTCCACCATGGTCATGTTCTCGGCTCGCGCGATGCGCTGGACCATCTCGATCACGTCGCGCGTGGTCTTGGTCGAGAATGTTTCCGTGCGGCCACGGCGGCGCAGTGTCCGGCCGTCAACCTTGCCGAGGGCGGCGTTCTCTGCATCTTCACGAGCCTCGTGCGCCTTGCGACTGGTCGGCCGCAGTGCGTTCATGTCGATCTCGCCCGCGTCCTTAGTGGATGCGCTGGTCATTGGTTTGCTCCGTGTTGGTCAGACTGGTCACTGCGGGCTTTGCGTCGAGCGCTGCTTTGATCGCATCCCACAGCTCGCGGACTTGCTTGCCCGCATCCTTGTTGCCCATCTCGGCAGCCGTCTTGCCGGTCTCGACGCCACGGGCGAAGTCGGCCCGCTGGGTGATCGTCGGGATGGCAAACGGCGTCCGCATGGCGAAGAACTGGCGCGTCCGGTCAACGAGATCGGACCTACATTCTGCTCGGTTAATCACAACCAGCGTGCGGTTCCGTAGGCCAAGGCTCTCGACCAGATCGGCGACGGCTTCTTGAGCCTCCCAATCCATCGGCGAGGGCTGCACTGGTAGAACGACCAGATCGGCGGCGCTGATGGCGTCCTTGATGATGGGCATCAGCGACCCCGGCGTATCGACGAGCATGAACTCGCGGTCATACCCGGCTTCCGTCAACAACCGGACCGACTGCCCAAGCGAATCGACGTTCGACACGAGACGAGGATTCAGTATCTCCTGCCGCCTCCCCCACAGTCCTTTTAGCGACCGTTGCGGGTCGAGATCGGCGAGCAGGACTTGGTGACGCTTTGCGGCCTCGACCGCCACGTTGAAACACAAAGTTGTCTTGCCGGTCCCTCCCTTGGTCGCGGCGAACACGATTGTCTTCATGGTGGCGATCTCCGGTCTTGGCATACGCCCCGAGGGGGCAAGCGATGTGCCACAGGATCGGCGGGGCGATCTCCGAGGTCACGAGGGGCATCACGAGGGGCACGACCTGATGGGCAATGCCCTTCCGGCTCGACGCGCTCTCTGGTTGGCGGACGCCAGCCACGATCTCGACCCATGACAGGTCGCATTGGTGGCGGCGGGCTATCTCGACCGGGGAGTACCCGGCTCTCAGGTCTAGGATCAGGTCGGTCTTGCTGGCCATTCTCTCAGTCTCCGATTGGGGTCGGCACACTGTCAAGATAGCATCTGGCCAGAGAATGTCAAGTAGGTATCACGACAAATATCAAAAAACTTTCAAGACAGCATCTTACTGTGACATTAAGACCACATCTTGACACTATCCCGAAGCGTGATACCCTAGAAATCAGGAACGAAACGATCCTGCCAGCGGGCGCAGGACTGTCTTGGAAAACGGTCATGAGAACATTCCTGCTCATCCTCGTCTGGTCGGCGGCGCTCCTGCTCGGCGCAGTGACCGCAACTGCCAATTTTCAGTACGGTTTGCTGGTCGGGCACGGGCAGGAACGTTGGGTTTATGCCATCGGCGGAACGGTCCTGGACGTAGTGAAAACGTTCCTGCCCATGGTCATGGGAACGTTCCTGGCCAACGGCTTAGGTGCAGGAACGTTTGCCAGGAAGGTTTTCGGCTGGTCGATCTGGACGCTCGGCGTTGTGTGGAGCGTGACTTGCGCGCTCGGGTTGTACTCGATCACCAAGGAAGCCCGCGTCGGTGACACCCTCGCAGTGCAGGCAGAGTACAAGCAACTCAAGGCCAACAGGGACCGCTTCGAGGGGCAGCTTGCCGCCTTGCGGGCACCCGTCGCCAAGTCGGTACGAACTGCCGAGGACATCGACGCCGAGATCGCCACGATGCGCCGCGACCGTCTTTTCGACCGCACGAGGGAATGCGCCGACGCGACCGCGACGACCTCTCGGGAGTTCTGTGCAAAGCTCGACGGGCTCAATGCCGAGCGTCGAGCGGCCCGACCGGCAGAAGACATCCGCAAGGATCAAGCCGACGCCGACGCCCGGTTCCGGCGCGAGCGCGAGCGCCTGCAAGGCCAGATCAGCGGTATTGACCAGAAGATGGCGGGCATCGACCTCGCCACGGTCTTCAAGAAGGCGGACCCGGCAACCGAGGCTCTGTCAAAGCTGCTCGGCTGGGAGCCGGACGCGCTCAAGGCTCGGCTGGCCTTCCTGCTCGCCGTCCTGTTCGAGTGCGGTGGCTTGCTGCCATGGATCGCAACGGGCGGCCACGGCGGGCCACGGCAGCACCACAACTCTGCTCCGGCTCTGCCCGAGGCACCATTGAAGCGCCAGCGGAAATCGGAAGGAACCCCCGACATTACCCCGGTTGATCTGCCCGAGATCGACAGTATCGTCACGACGTGGGTGAAGTCATCGGTGCAGCGCCGCGTCGGATCGCACGTGCCGCCCGGCGAGATGTTCCCGGCGTTCGAGCAATGGTGCAGGGCGAACGGTCACGAGCAGATGACGGGGACGGCGTTCGGCAAGGAAATGACCAGGCTGGGCTTCGAGCGCAAGAAGGTCGGAGGCAAGCTCCGGTACATCGACGTTGCCATGATCCCCGTGACGCGCAGCCTCAAGGTCGTCGAGGGCGGCGCGGCGGCGGCGGGGGCAGTCTAAGTTTCATTGTGGAGCATTTTGCTCTGCCATCACGGTTCATCACCGAGACCCGGCCTTAGACGCACGAAAAGCCCGCCAAACGATGGCAGGCTTGACAGAATCCAGTGCGCACGCTATCATCGCCAGTTAAGCGCGCTGACCCGCGTGAAAACGCAATCCCTGAGACCGAGGGCCTAGAGATGAAGCAGACATACCCCAAGTACGCCCGGCCGTCAATGGCCGCTGAAATCCTCGACGTGAGCACGCAGACGCTCCGCAAGTGGGCCTCGAAGGGCCTCGTCGGGTACATCATCCTGCCGAATGGGCACTATCGGTACGACGTGACCGGCCTGATCGGCACCATGAAGGCCAAGCCCATCAAGAGGGCCGACAAGCCCGTTGCCCGCGCCCCCGAAGCGTCGCAGCCCGTCACCGTGACATCAGCCAAGGCAGGCGTCGAGGCGGTCGTGCAGTACGCCAGCGCCGTCGCCGCCAGTCTCCCCGCCGATCCTCCGATGACCTCGGCGCAGATCGAGGCTCTGTTGCAGCCCAAGTCCCGGCCGCAGCTTCCCGATGGCGTCGAGTTCCGCAGCGTGGACGATGACGAGCCCGAGTTGACGATGCGCGAGATGGATCCGGAACCGGCACCGAAGCCCGCACCGGCAGCCAAGGCCCCGCCCAAGAAGGCCGCCAAGGCAAAGCCGGTGGACAGGGACGCTCTCGCCCGCCAGCTTGAGGCCATGCAAGCCGCCGCATCGGCAGCCTGATCACAAAGTCGTGAACAACCTTAATGGTGTGTTGACGAGTGGAAATAATTTCGGTATCTTGGTTCTCATGATGACGAACGAGGCCATGACAGACAACGCCTTCCGCCGCTGGTGCGAGCTGCTTGACGCAGACACCAAGACGGCGGCGGCATTGCTTGGCAAGACCCCCCGGATGGTTGAGAATTATGAGCGGGGCCATACCCCGCCGTTGGCGACCCGGAAGCTGATGGCAGCCTTGGCAGAACGCCACGGCCAAGACATCAGCCCGTGGCCTGAGAAATGAGAAAAGCCGCCCCGAGTGACCAGCTCGGCAGCGGCTTTTCTGGTTTGAGGTTGTCGCGTCCACTGGCCTGACCGCCAGCCGCGTTAAGGTGTGTTTCCTGAGAGAACAACAGGCTCGGACCGACCCCAATCGGAAGGAGCCCACGGACGATGAAGGGTCATCGACATGCAAGACAATACCGCTTCGCCGACTCAGGGTCAAGGCCCCTCGGCAATTTTCGGTGCGCAAGGAATCGCACTCAAGAAGGCCGGACTCGCCGTCCTGCCCGCCAAGGGAAAGAAGCCGATCCGCACCGGCTTCAACGAGTGGAAGCACGCCCCCGGCATGAAGGCCGTCGAGCGCTGGGCTGAAACGAACCCCGACGACAACATTGTGTACGTCCCCGGATTGAGCCGCAGCAAGCGGAACCCGAACGGCGTGGTGATCGTCGATGCCGACAACGCCGAGGAAGTCGAGCGCGCCGAGAGGGTATTTGGCAAGACCCCGGCCATGATCGACACCAGCCGGGGCAGGCATTTCGTGTACAAGGCCCCCGACGGCTCGCTGGGCAAGGTCGGTTCGCTCCGCAAGGCTGGCTTCGAGATCGACATCAAACACGGCCAGAAGGGCGCGGGGATCGCTGTCGCACCGCCGAGCATCAACGACAAGACCGGATTCGTGTACCAGTGGCACGATGGATCCGGCGTCGAGGCCCTGGCCGACCTCCCGACGTTCCAGATCACGGCGCTCGCCTCCCTGCTCGACAGGGGGAGCAAAACGCTCCGCAATGAAACTAAGACTGCCCCCGCCCCCGTGATGGGGACCAAGGGAACCGCCCGCACGCTGGGCAAGGCTTTCCCGCATCTGTTCCGTGACGGCTCTCGGAAGCTCGGCTTGAACGACCATCTCTGCGCACATGCCAGCTTCATCGAGGACTTCAACGCCTGCCTCGACGTGGCGCAGACGTGGAACGACAATCTGGCCGACCACTTCGCCATCGAGCGCCTGCCCGACGATGAGGTTGTCGAGGTATGCACGGCGGTTATGGCCGACCTTGAGAAGGGCAAGCTGACCCGGTTCCACCAGCAGCGGGCCACGTCTCGAACCGACGCCGATGAAATCCGCCAGATGGCCGCCATGTTCTCGAACGGTGACAGCGCCCTCATGTTGCTCATGCTGTTCCGTGCCGAGCATGACGCTCGCATGGGCCGGGGCGAGACTTTCGTGATCAACATCGAAGGCATGGTCAACAAGCAGGTGCTCGGCAACTGGTCGGCTCGGAAGTACCGGGAAGCCCGTGACACGTTGCTCGCAACTGGCCTGATCGAATGTGTGCGTCCGGCAGCGTTCCGCCGAGCGGCAGAGTACCGACTGACCGAGCGCGTGCTTACCCCATCCATCGCCAAGAGGACGGCGCGGGGGGCAGTCTAAGTTTCATTGTGGAGCAGAGTGCTCCTTTTTTATACAACTCGACCATCCTGCTGATCGCCGTCAAGGCAGGTGTGATTCGGAAACGTGGGCGAGTCGCACGCGCGCTGGCATAAGTTTCAGAACAAATCTAGGGCTTCCAGAGGGGGTGTGCGCAAATGTCGCACCACCCCTTAACTGTTTGTTATGTCTTGATAAATTCGCGACATAAGCGTCAAACGCTTGATCCGCCACGATAAAAGGCCCGAACCCTCTTTGTCAAGAGGCGGGCGTGTGCTATCCTGAAATCAGGTCGAGCCAAGTGTTGTCGGCCGAGGATTTGACCATCCCGGCAAGCAATACATGGCACGGCCCAAGGCGCAAGTCAAGGCCCGAGGTTCTGACCCTTCCAACGGCTCGCTGGCGTCTTTGTCCGGTTCTCTCAGATCGGTGCCGGGGGAGTGTCCATTTGGGGTGGCCTCCCCCCCTTTCTGAGATCAGCGTAACCGCCCCCAAGCGGACCATCCCCAAGACCTGAGAGCATCTTCCAATGATGGAAAACGGACATGAAACGCATCGACCCCGAGGCCCCGACCGGCCTCCCGCTGCTTGACCTGATCGCAGCAACTCCCGTTCTGGCTGCCGCTGACCCGGCCCCGGTTCGCCCGATCCCGACCGGCAAGCGCCGTCGCGTCGGCAAGAAACTCCCCGCCCTGATCGCTGAGTACGCCGAGAGCCACAGCGCCGACGAGTGCTGGCACTATCCCGGCCAGATCGACCCCGGCAGCATGGGGTACGGTCGCGTGCAGCAGGGCGACAAGTACGATTACGCACACCGCGCCACCTTCATTCACGTCAACGGCCCGATCCCGGACAATCACGTCGTCCGGCATACGTGCGATTGCCCGGATTGCTTCAACCCGAAGCATCTGGTCTCGGGCATCCCGGCCGACAACAGCGCCGACATGGTGGAACGCGGACGCTCGCGCCGCAACCTTCGGAAGCCCGAGGTCGTGCGGATCGACAAGATGCTCAAGGACGGCATCACGATCCCGACCATCGCCAAGGCTTTCGGCATCGCCGAGCGCAGCATCCGCAACATCGAGTGCGGCAGGACGTGGACCAGCGTGACGGCTCGCGCCTGCACATGGCCATCCCGGCAGAAGAAACCAGCCAAGGCGGCCAAGGTGCCCGCCACGGCCGCCATCGAGGCGAGGGTCTGACGATGACCAGCAAGCCGAACATCGACATCCCGAAGGAAGCGGCTCACCCGCTCTCAACCCTGGCGTTCCCGCCCGACATCCATTTCACGGACGACCAGCGGGGCTTTGAGAGCAGGCTGATCCTGGCGGGCTATGCCGACCGGCTTGCTGATGCCGTCCGAGGCCATGCCCCGATTCAGGAGGTCAAGGACATCATCGGCCACATCCACCGCGTCGCTCAGTCGGCCATCATGCACCGGCTGACCGTCTCCGCATCATCCGAGAGGACAAACTAATGGCCACCACGGTCAAGGTCTTTTATCACTCAGGCATTTCGACCGCTCACGTGGCGGCCGGGACCAAGTTCGCCAGCGACAGCGTATCCCTGCTCAAGCAGCCGTACCTCTCACGCTGGTCAGCAACCCTCTCGGGCTCCGCGCAATCATCCAGCGCGGCCCCTGCAGGAACCAAGATTGCGTACATCCAAGTGCAGGAAGGCAAGGCCGTGACGTTCGAGGTCAACCCTCCGAACCGCTCGACCGAGGCCGACACGTCGTCAACAACCCTATCCGGCGAGACGCAGATCGAGTTTGGCCCCGAGTGGACCATCTCGTTCGCCGAGCACACGGTCGTGTAAGGAGACACACACCATGGCCCGACAGCCGAAGAACCCGGCGCGGCCACCCGAGGATGGCCAGAAGCCGACCGGCGCTGATACAACAGCGAAAAAGCAACGCGGAAAGCCGTTCCAGAAGGGACAGTCTGGCAACCCTGCCGGACGCCCAAAAGGCACGCGCAACAAGATCAGCGAGGATTTCATCGCCGCTCTCTGTGAGGACTTCGAGGCCCACGGCGTCGGCGTGATCAAGACGGTCCGGGAAGACAACCCGACGCAGTACCTCAAGCTCGTGTCCGATCTGGTGCCCAAGGACTTCAACGTCAAGCACGACAGTTCGGCAGCCTTCACCGCGCTCTGGCAGCGCATGGGCGGCGGCAAGACCAAGCATCAGCCTTGAAAGTTCCGGCGTGATGGGGTATGACACACCATCGCGTCCCCAACGCGGCACCAGAGACATTTATGCCCGCCCCGCTCGACTGGTCATCGAGCACGGCGAGGGGGACCGCGACTTGACCGCTGCCGTCGCCGAGAAACCGACATCATGGGAAGACGCATGGCTCGCCAGCGATGGCGACCCTCTCATGTTTGCGACCGGCGTGCTCGGCTTCGCCACACCGTTCGAGACGGCCGCGCCCGGCCAGCCGCAGCTTGAGGTCTGGCAGTACGAGTTCTTGCGCGACTTCTATCTCGACTCGGCAGGAAAGATCACCGACTCGCCCCGGCATTCCGTTCGCGCCGGCCACGGCGTCGGCAAGGGCGTCGTCATCGCCATCCTGGCGCTCTGGTTCCCGCTCACCCATTACGACGCCAAGGCCGTTCTGACCGCCAACTCGCAAGACCAGCTTCGCGACAACAATTGGCCAGAGATTCGGAAGTGGCACGCCAAGCTGCCCGAGGCGTTGCGCGAGAAGCTGCAAGTCGATGAAGAGCGCATGTACGTCACGGCCGCGCCCGAGATGGCGTTCGTGGTTCGGCGCACGGCGAGCAAGTCCAACCCCGAGGCATTGCAGGGTATCCACGCCGAGCACGTCCTGTACCTCGTGGACGAGGCCAGCGGTATCATCGACATCGTGTTCGAGGTTGCGCAAGGCTCAATGTCCACCAAGGGAGCCATGGCGTGCCTGTTCTCGAACCCAACGAGATCCTCTGGCTTCTTCTTCGACACGCACCACAAGTTGCGCTCGCACTGGCGCTGCCATGTGGTCTCGTCCGAGGACGTGCCGCGAGCACGTGGTCATATCCAAGAGATCATCGACGGGTATGGCAAAGGCTCGAACAAGTACCGCGTCCGCGTCATGGGCGAGTTCCCCACGGCCGACGACGACACCGTGATCCCGCTCGAACTGGTTGAGGCCGCCCGCAATCGGCAGGTGGAAATGCTCGACATGCGCCCCGTGTGGGGCGTGGACGTGGGCCGGTTCGGCGACGATCCGTCCGCCCTCGCCAAGCGACAGGGCAACGTGCTGCTCGAACCCGTCAAGGAATGGCACGGCAAGGATACGATGCAGCTTGTCGGCATCCTCGTGAACGAGTGGCTGGCGACCGACGACGACATGAAGCCCGCCGTGATCTTCGTGGACGTGATCGGCATCGGCTCCGGCGTCGTGGACCGGCTCAAGGAACTCGATCTCGAAGGCACGGCCATCGCCGGCATCAACGTCGCCGAGAGCGCCGCCAACGACGACAAGTATTACCGACTTCGTGATGAGCTTTGGTTCAAGGGACACGAATGGTTCGCAGGCAAGTCCTGCCGCATCCCGGCGAACGATGAAAAGCTGATCTCGGAATTGACGGTCGTCACCTTCGATTATCACTCGAACGGCAGCCAAGTCGTCGAGAGCAAGAAGATGTTGCGCAAGCGCAACGTGCCGTCGCCGAACAAGGCCGACGCCTTCCTGCTCACGTTCGCCCGGCCCGACCAGAAGCGCAAGAAGATCGTCAACGACCGACACCGCCGTAAGTCAACAAGCGGATCGGCATGGGCAGCATGAAGGAGATCACCAGCATGGACTTGAGAGACGAGATCGGCAAGGCAGTCGACGCCTGGGCAACGCATGCCCACCGACAGACGTACTTGCCCGAGCGCCTGCACCCGAAGGCCCGTGGCTGGCTGATCGACCATCTGGAAACCATGTTGCGCGCCGCTGGCGTCTCGACAGTCGGTCCCGTTGCTGGTCCGAAGGGCGAGAAGCCCAAGCCGGTCGTGAAGGCAGCCCCGGCAGCGATCCCGCCGACAGTGCCCGCCCCGAAAGCACCTGAGCCCCCGGCAGCCGTCACGGCCAGCAACGGGGCCAGCAAAGGGCCAGCAGAAAGCGCCGAGACTCCGACCATGGCGGACCTCAAGGCCAAGGTGAAGGGCAAGCAGAAGGGCAAGCAATCGTGAAGCACGAGGGGCACATAAAGACCGCATTCGAGCGCGAGTGCGGCACCGGCATCCGGTTCATCAGCGCCAAGGAACGCAACGGCACGACCGACATCTCGTTCGAGATTGTTGGCCGCAGCATTCACACCATCGGGACACACCCGCTCGGCACCGGACGGCAGCAGCTTGAAGACGCTGCCGCACAAGCCGGGCGCTGGGCTCGTGTCATGGCTGACCGCGCGGCGGCGGCATAAGGGGGACGCCATGGACGACATCACGGCAAACGACACCACCAACATCGAGCCGACCGGCCAGCCGTCGATGCTCTCCACCGAGGCATTGTTCGCGACCTTGCGCGACTGGTACAGGGTCGATGACCAGCACTCGGCAGACTGGCGCGATCAGGCCAAGACCGACTTCGACTTCGCCGCTGGCGACCAGTGGAAGCCAGAGGACAAGGCCGCCCTCGAAGGACAGAAGCGCCCCGTCATCACGTTCAACCGCGCCCTGGCCATCATCAAGGCCGTCGCTGGCATTGAGATCAACGGTCGGCACGACACGGTATTCATCCCGCGCGGCACGCAACCCGGTGTCGTCAAGGTCAACGAGGTGCTGACGGCAGCCTCGAACTGGATGAGCGACGGCTGTGATGCAGAGGACGAGCAGTCGGAAGCGTTTCAGGATGCCGTGGTCTGCGGCATGGGCTGGACCGAGCTTCGCGTCGCGTACGATGAGAACCCCGATGGCGTGTACAGCGAGAGCAAGGTCGATCCGCTAGAGATGCGCTGGGATCGGTCCGCCCGCAAGAAGAACCTCACCGACGCCCGCCGCGTGTTCCGTGTCCGCAAGTTCACGGTCGATGAGGCCCGCGACTTCGTGCGCGATCTTGGCGTCGAGGATGTGTTCGATGAAGACCTCGATGCGTCATGGGCCATCGGTGCCGACACCGATCCGGCCAAGGGAAAGGAAGAAAAGCGATTCCGTGACGAGAACACGAGCCCGTTCGACCCCCATGCCGAGGTTCACATCGTCCATGCCCAATGGATCGAGCGCGAGCCGTTCTATCGAGTGGCCGATCAGACGACGGGCAAGATGCTCGAACTCGATCAGGACCGATTCGATCAGTACATGGAGCTGGCGCAGGCCCATGCACTGACCTTCACGTACGTCCGGCAGACCCGCAAGGTGTACAAGCAGGCGTTCCTCGGCAAGACGATCCTTGGTGAGGTCATGAAGTGCCCCGGCCGGGACCGCTTCACCTTCCAGTGCATCACCGCCGAGCGCCACCGCAACAAGGGCACGTGGTTCGGCCTTGTGCGGCTCATGCGCGACCCGCAGATGTGGGCCAACAAGTGGCTCTCGCAGACGCTCCACATCCTCAACACCACGGCGAAAGGCGGCATCATCGCCGAGAAGGACGCCTTCGAGGACCAGCGCGAGGCGCAGGACACGTACGCACAGCCCGACGCCATCACGTGGGCATCCGAGGGCGCGATCCAGAAGGGCAAGATCATGCAGAAGCCGGGGGTCGGCATCCCCACGGCGTACGTCAACCTGCTCGAATTTGCCATCAGCAGCATCCGCGACGTGACCGGCATCAATCTCGAACTGCTCGGGATGCGTGACGCCAATCAGCCGGGCATCCTCGAACATCAGCGCAAGCAGGCGGCCATGACGATCCTGGCCACCATGTTCGACGCGCTCCGTCGATACCGCAAGAACGTCGGCCGCGTCCGGCTGGCCTTCATTCAGCAGTATCTTGCCGATGGCCGTCTGATCCGCATCACGCAGGCGGATGACCAAGGCCGCGAGATCATGATGATGATCCCGTTGCTTCGCGACAAGGCGCTCGGCGAGTACGAGGTCATCATCGACGACGCGCCGACCAGCCCGAACCAGAAGCAGGAGACGTGGCAGTTCCTCATGCAGCTCATGCCGGTCTTCAAGGGAATGATGACGCCCGAGGCTGCCGTCGCGATGCTGGAATACTCGCCCCTGCCGACCAAGCTGGTTGAGACCTTCAAGAAGCTCGTCATGCAGGCCAAGGAGCCGCCGCCCGAGGCCGTCGAGGCGAACGAGATCAAGAAGCAGGGCGAGATTGCCAAGATCGACCGCGACCGCGCTGCCGCCGACAAGGACCGCGCTGGCGCCGATGGTATCCGCGCCGAGGCGATCCTTGACCTTGCCAACGCAGCACAGGCTGGTGCCCAAGCCAACCTGCAATCAGCGCAAGCCGATCTCGTCCGGCAGATCACGCCGACCATGAGAGCGATCACGGATGACCACGTGATCGAGCCGCAGGGCATGAACGGTCGGGCTCTGCCCCGGCTGCAACCGCCCCCGGTGCTGCCGAACGGAATGGAAGCCCCGGCACTCCCACAGCAGGCCCCGGGAGCCGCCCCGGCAATGGCCGACCTCGCAAAAATGCTCAACGGCGCGGCTTGAACAAAAGGATGAACTGAAATGCAAGGACAGAGCGCAGCAATTTCCATGGACCAGGGCGGCGACGGCGATGCAATGACGCCCGGCGAACTGGCGTACTTCAACAGCGGCGGCAACGACGCCACCGGCCTCGATCTCGGGAATGCCCCTGGCGAGCCCGCTGGCGGCCGTTCTCCGGCTCCGGCCAATGACCAGGGCAAAGACCAGAACGCCGCTCCTGACGCGAATGCGGGGCAGGACGGGGCAAATGGCGAGGATGATGGCGAGGAAGTCGTCGTTCTCGGCAAGGACGGCAAGCCCCGGGCGCAGAACGGCCGGTTCGTCCCGCATCAGGCCCTTCACAAGGAGCGCGAGCGTCGGAAGGGCGTCGAAACCGAGTTGCAGGCCGTCCGCGAGCGGCAGGCCCGCGCCGACGAACGCCTCGCCGTGCTGAATGAGATACTGGCAAGCGAGGGTGACGGCCGCAAACCGGCAACCGACAAGCCGGTCGAACCCATTGACCCGCAAGCTGATCCGCTCGGCGCGCTGCAACAGGCTCTCGGGCACATCCAGCGTCTTGAGAAGCACATCAAGGACCGCGAAACGCAGCAGGGCGAGCGGGAATCGGCCCGCGCCATGCAGTCGGCATACCAGAACGACGCGCTCCGGTACGTGCAGGACGCGCCCGACTTCAAGGATGCGTACAAGTACCTGATCGAGGGCCGTCATCGCGAACTCGAAGCGATGGGCATGACCGATGCAAATCAGCGGAATCAGTTCATCGCCAACGAGGAACGCAGTCTCGTCTCGCAGGCTTTCCAGTTGAAGCGCAGCCCGGCGCAGATGATCCACAATCTGGCCATCGCTCGCGGATTTGCGCCAACGGCAGCCCCGGCACAGAACGGCGACCCGGCCAAGGCCCACGCCGAGAAGATCGAGCGCATCGCCAACGGGCAGAAGGCGGCAGGGGCATCGCTCTCTGGCGCTGGCGGATCATCAGGTGAGGGCTTGACAGCAGCCGCGCTTGCGGATATGTCAGAGGAAGATTTCGCCGCCATGAGCGCCAAGCTCGGCAAAGCCAAGATGAGGCAGTTGCTCGGCGGCTGAAATGAGGGGGAGCGGTCTAGTCAACCGCGCATCGCCCCCGGCACCGGAAAAGACCCTCCCCAAGGGCAATTGAGAGAACCGCGCGTGATGTGCCCGAGTACGGGTCCGTCAACGGCGCGCTTCGTCGTTTCCGGCTGAACTCCGTCATCGGTTCAGGTGATCCACGAGACCGACCGCAACAGGTCTCGTTCCGCAGGCGCAGCGATACCGCGCGACAGGAACTCTCGGATTAACCTGAATAGGGAGTTTCAGCAATGGCTGAGACCACTTTCGGCGTCAATGACGCCATGGCCGTCAAGCTCTGGTCCAAGAACCTTGCTGCGGCAGAGCGTGAATACCTCGACATCGGCCCGCTGATGGGCGAGGACGAGAACTCGATCATCCAGATCAAGACCGAGACCCGGAAGGGTGCGGGCGACAAGGTGACGTTCGGCCTGATGGCTCGGTTGACCGGCGACGGCAAGACCGAGAACGAGACGGCGGAAGGCAACGGCGAAGCCCTCTCGATTTACAGCGACGCGCTGTACATCAACGAGCTTGGCCACATCGCTGCCGCCAAGTCCGAGAACACCATCGACCAGCAGCGAGTCCCCTTCAACCTTCGTGACAAGTGCAAGATGGCGCTTGGTATGTGGTGGGCGGACCGCAAGTCGGTGTCGTTCTTCAATCAGGTGTGCGGTTACACCCCGCAGACCAACACCAAGTACACAGGCCTGAACTCCGTGTCGGCTCCCACGTCCGGCCGGTTCATCCACGCAGGCACGGCGGCCACCGATCAGGCCATCACGTCGAGTGACATCTTCACGCTCGATCTGATCGATCAAGCCGTCGAGGTTGCCAAGGTCGGATCGACCATGGTGAACCCGGTGCGCATCGGCGGGCAGAAGAAGTACGTCATGTACCTTCACCCGTATCAGGTCACGTCCCTCCGCACGAACAGCTCGTCCGGCCAGTGGCTCGACATCCAGAAGGCCGCGATGGCTGGCATGGAGGCGTCGAAGTCGCCGATCTACACCGGCGCGCTCGGCGAGCACAACGGCGTGATCCTCCGCGTCTCTCAGGACGTGACGCAGGGCGTCAACGCATCGACCGGCGCAGCCATCTCCACGGTTCGCCGTGCGGTGCTGCTCGGCGCGCAGGCGGCTGTGTGCGGCTACGGGCAGAACAACGGCGGCGCCAACAAGTACCGCTGGAACGAGGAGCTGCTGGACCACAAGCGCAAGCTCGAAGTGTCGGCGTGGTCGATCTGGGGCATCAAGAAGACCGTCTTCAACTCGGCGGACTTCGGCTCCGTGGTCGTCTCCACCTACGCGACCGCTTCGTCCTGATCAACCAGCCATAGGAAAGGATTAAGCCAATGGCTACCAACACGGCTGGCACGACTGCTCGGCAGTATCACACCGCGCAGGTGCATTATCTCACCAAGGCGATCACTTACGCCGACAACGGCTCGACCCTCGATCTGGGATACGTCCCGGCTGGCGGGTACGTCCTTCGCGGCGGCGTGGTCGTCTCCACGGCCTTCAACGGCGACTCGTCCAACATCCTCGACATCGGCACGTCGAGCGACACGGACGGCTTCGCGACCGATCTTGCCCTCGGCACGATTGGCGTGATCGCGACCGACGAGATGGCCACGACCAACGATGCGTACTGCGCCAGCGACACGCTGATCCAGTGCGTCGTGACGAGCACCGCGTCGGCATCTGCCGGTGCCGGTCTCGTTTGGGTCGAATACATCGTCCCCATGGGCTGACGAGAGGCGGCGCTGATGCGTGACGGCTGGCACTAGCACCGAGGCCCATCAGGCCGGGGCGTGAGGCCCGCAAGAAACCCGAGAGACCTGGCAGCAGGCTCTCGGGGCATCAGCCCTCAACACAAGGATAATCGTCATGCCCACAGGGCCGGAAGTCTCCAACGATCTGTACCGCAACCAGCGGATGAGCGTGCAGGGCATCGCCACGGAAGTTGGCACGGCCACGGCGTCGTCTGGTGCCGCGACCCTCGACGATCTCGCCGGTCTCGTGACCAGCGAGGCGCTGACCACGGCTCAGGATGCGCTTTACACGCTCACCGTCACCAACAGCAAGGTTGCCGCTGGCGATCTCGTGTTCGTCACGGTCGGCAATGGCACCAACACGCAGGGAACCCCGGTGCTGACGAAAGTCACGCCAGCCTCGGGATCCTTCGTTGCGATCATCGCGAACAAGCACGCATCGGCGCAGGCCTTCAACGGCACGCTCAAGATCGGCTTCTTCGTGGTCAAGGCGCTCTAAGCGAGGGGGCTTCGGCCCCTTCGCCGCTTTCGGACCCGAGCACAAGGAATGAAAAAATGCACATCATCGCTCCGTTCGACAGCTTCACCCGTCCCGCCAATACCACGCAGTACGCCGATGGCGACCTCGTGGCCAACAATGCGACGGCTGGCTCTGTCACGCCTCTCAAGTTCTCCATGAACGGCCTGGGGCGCTCCGGCGTCGTTCGCCGGGCACGCATCTCGAAGACCACGAACGCCGTCACGGCGGCGACGTTCTCGATCCATCTGTTCGACAACGAGCCCACGGTCGCGAACGGCGACAACGGGGCATTCTCGGTCGCCACGAACCTAGACTCATGGCTCGGCAAGATCGCCGTTGACATGAGCAGCGGTGCCGAGGCTGGCGCATCCACGGTCGTCACTCAGGTCTCGGCCGCCGCCGCGATCTGGATCAACAAGAACGTCGCTGGTGGCGTGATTTACGCCCTGATCGAAGCGGGCGGCACGTACACGCCCGGCAGCGCCGAAGCCTTCACCGTCCGATTGGAGATCGAAGGCTGATGGCAACCCCGATCCAGCGCGGCGACCCGGTTTACATTGCCGGGTACATCTCAGGCGGCAACTCGACGACGACGGCTCTTGCTGGCGCCGCGACGTTCACTGGCCGCGAGGAAATCACGTCGCACAGCAGCGTCCTCGTCACGCTCAAGTCCGACGTGGCGGGTACACTGTACATCGACCTCGGCATCGTCTCGGGCACGTACGACACCGTGCTCTCGTTCGATGTGGCGGCAGGCGTTGGCGAGTTCCACACGGCGGTGAAGGGCACCCGGTATTGCCGCATCCGGTACGTCAACGGCGCGGATGCTCAATCCTACTTCCGAATGCAGACCGAGTTCGGTGACTTCCGGCAGGCGAACAAGCCGTTGCAGATCGCTCTCGGTCGCGACGACGACAGTGCCAGCGTCCGGCCGACCGACTTCTTCCAAGAAGTGCAGGAAGGCCGCCGCGACGGGTATGAGGTCATCGCCAAGACGGCGGGAACGAGTTTCACAGTAGCCACCGCGTCAGGTGCATCTGCGGCTGGAACCGAGACGTTCCAGTACGCGATATTCAATCCGCTGTGAGACTGTGATGACAACAAAATCCATTGAGGGGCGCTCCCCGATGAGAAGGGGCGCAACCCTCGAAAGCACCATCGCTCACCACGACGCCGCGATCAGCAGCCTTTCTGGACGCATGCACGGCGTCGAGACAGAGCTGAAGTCGATGCACGGCCAGATGCACACCGGCTTCGAGAACGTAAGTCAGGCGCTGGCCGCGATGAGTTCCAAGCTCGACAAGCAAGAGGCCCGCCCGGTCTTCAATTTCCACCAGGCGGTCGGAACGGTTCTGGCACTCGCGGTGCTGTTCAGCATGGTCGTTGGCGGAATCATCTGGGTCACGACGAGCCAGTTCTCAGGCGTCCTCGCGGAACAGAAGGCACTCAACACTGCACTCACATCGAAAACAGAACGCAACGAGGCGTTGATCGAGAAGCTCGCCGAGAGGGTGGGCTGGGTGGCGCGACTGGAGGGAAAGAAATGAACAAGGTCGATCCAGTGGTCGCCATCGCTGTTCTGTTCTCGATGATCGTCGGCGGGATCATCTGGGTCACGACATCACAGTTCGCCGGCGTCGTCGCTGAACAGAAAGCCTTCAACAGCACGGTCGCGAAGTCGCTGGATCGGCACGAGGCGCAGATCGAGAGCCTGAACGGATGGCGCGCGACGGTCGCTCCGTCGGTAGCAAGGAGTGTGCGATGACCACGCTGGCAGTGATGAAGGCACGCATCGCCGACGAACTCTCGCGCGACGATCTGACGTCGCAGATCGCGTACGCCATCTCGGACGCCATCAAGGCCTACGAGGACGAGCGCTTTTTCTTCAACGAGAGCCGCGCCCTCACCTTCACCACGGTTGACGGGCAGGAGTTCTACGACAGCGACGACAGCGCCAACATCGCCCTGATCCAGAAGATTGATTACGTCGTCGTGTACGTCGGCGATCAGCCGTACACGCTCACGTACGAGCGCCCCGAGGACATGGAGACCATGAGCCTCGGCAGCACGACCGAGGGCACGCCATGGTCGTACACGTGGTACGGCGAGCAGATCAGGCTCTATCCAACGCCCGATCAGGAATACACGGTCCGCATCGGGGCATCGTACAAGCTCGCCGAACCGGCAACCGATGGCGAGACCGGCAACGCATGGATGACGCACGCCGAGCGCCTGATCCGGTCGCGCGCCAAGCTCGAACTCGTCTTGCATGTCCTGTTCGACGATGAGATGGGCGCGAACCTCGGGCAGGCGGTCAAGGAGGCATTCGACCAGCTCAAGGGAAGGACGAACCGACTGACGCAATCCGACAAGGCGCGCGTCCGAGCGATGGAGTTCTGACATGCCCATCCTTCGCTTCGGCGAGTACCGGCCCGACGCCAGCGACTTCAACGGCCAGCACACGCAGGTAATCTCGAACGTGCTCCCGCGCACGGACGGGTACGGCCCGGTGCAGGACTTGTCGGCATACACTGGCGCGCTCCCGGCTGCCTGCCGTGGTGCCTTCGTGGCGCGCAAGGATGACGGCTCGATCACGGTATTCGCTGGCACGTCGGTCCGGCTGTACAAGCTCGACAACACGACGCTGCAATGGACCGACATCAGCAAAAGCGGCTCCGATTACGCGACCTTGAGCACCACGGCCAACTGGTCGTTCGCTCAGTTCAACGACAAGGTGATCGCGGTGCAGGCGAACACCGCGCCGCAAGTGTTCGACGTGAACGTCGGCAGCGCCTTCGCCGATCTCGGCGGCAGTCCGCCGCAAGCCGCGTACGTCACGGTCATCAACCGCTTCCTCGTGCTCTCGGGCCTGCTCTCGAACCCGCGCCGCGTTCACTGGTCGGGCTTGAACGCCATCACGACATGGACCTCGGGCACCACCTACAGCGATTACCAGGACCTGCCGGACGGCGGCAACGTCAACCGTGTCGTCGGCGGCGAGTTCGGGATCATCGTGCAAGACACGGCGATCCGGCGCATGATCTTCTCGCCGGGCTCGGACGTGATCTTCCAGATCGACCGCATCGCCAAGGACGTCGGCACCATCGCTCCGTGGTCCGTCACCGAGGCCAGCGGCGTCGTGTACTTCCTCTCGCAGAAGGGGTTCGTCTCGGTCGGCTCTGACGGCGTGATCATGCCCATCGGCTTCGAGAAGGTCGATAGGACGTTCCTGGCGGCCTATGACAGCGGCAGTCCGCAGCTTGTGCAGGCGGCGGCCGATCCGGCTGCGAATGTCGTCTTGTGGGCGTACCGCGAGACATCGTTTGCCGACACCCGGTTCAACAAGGCTCTGGCATACAACATCGCCCTCAAGCGCTGGTCTCCCTTCGACATCGAGGGCGAGTTCCTGTCGGCGCTCGGCAAGCCCGGCGTCACGCTCGAAGGTCTCGGGACCATCGGGCAAGTCACGATCAGCGATGCCGATGACAACGGCTCTGGCCTGATCCGGCTCACCGTGTCGAGCACAAGCGGCTGGACGACCGGCGACATCAAGGACGTGGCCGACGTTGGCGGCACCACTGAGGCCAACGGCACCTTCACCATCACGGTCATCGACGCCACGCACATCGACTTGCAGGGATCGACGTTCTCGAACGCTTACACCAGCGGCGGGTATGTGGCGGGCTCCATCGACGATCTGGGCGTCAGCCTCGATGACTTCTCGTCGGCCACGCTGGCGCAGATCGCGGCCTTCAACAGCGCTCACAAGATGGGCTTTCTGACCGGCGACAACCTTGAGGCCACACTGACCAGCGCCGAGCAATCAGGCGTCGCCAAGCGCCTGTTCGTGCGCGGCCTGTACCCGATCACGGATGCCGACGAGGCGTACTGCTCGGTCGGCAAGCGCGAGAACATGCAGGCGGCCTCGACGTACGGCGACGAGACCTTGGTCAACGCTCGCGGCATGAGCCCGCAGCGCGCATCGACCCGCCATGCTCGCGGAAGGCTGCGCATCCCTGCCGGTGCCACGTGGACATTCGCAACCGGCGTCGAGCCCGAATACACGCAGGCGGGGGGCCGATGACCATGAAACGCGGGCACACTCAGGTAGTCCCTGGCGAGACCAGCAAGCGAGACCACGAAAGCGGGCACATTCAGGCCCATTTCTGGCCACTGTTACCGCTCGACGGGACGGGCCTAGACCTCAATGTGACCAATGGGGGCACCGATGGCCGGTAACGTCCCCGCAATCACCGAGAGAGACACGACCCGCATCGTGCAGGCGATCCGCGACCTGTTTCAAGGCCGCTCGAACGCGGTGGGCACCGTCACGCTGACCGCCAATGACACCACGACCACGGTGACGGCCTTGAATGTGGGCTTGTCGAGCCGCGTGTTCCTGATGCCGACGACAGCCAACGCTGCCGCCGACTTCGGATCGGGCTCTCTGTACATCAGCGACGTTGCATCGGGCTCGTTCACGATCACGCACCCGAGCGACGCCGACACCGACAAGACGTTCTTTTGGGTGGCTCTAGGATGACCGACAGCAAGATCATACCCGTCCCGGTTCGGCTGATCCCCGAGATGTGGCGCCATGTGGCTCCGCACCTGCTCAAGGGGCTCACCAAGGCAACCGACATGACGCTGCAATCGCTGATCGACGACCTGATCGAGGGCGACGACCAGCTTTGGGCGATCTTCACCGACAAGCGCGTCGTCGGGGCCTTCGTCACGGCTCAGTTCATCGACGACGACACCGGCAAGACCTTCCTCGGCGTGTACGCGCTCGGCGGCGAGGGCCTTGAGCATTGGGCGGCGCTGCTCGGCGACACCATGGCAGAGCACGCAAGGCTTACCGGCGCGTCGAGCGTCCGGTTCACTGGACGGGATGCTTGGTCGCGCGTTCTCCCGACGTACCGCATCACCGGCCGCCGCGACAACGGCGAGGCAATTTTCGAGAGGGCAGTGCAATGAGCCTTGGCTTCAACAGCAGCAAGTCGAAGACGAACACGAACACGCAGTCGCAGGGTGACAGCGACCCGTGGGACTACTCGATCCCGTACCTGCAGGATTTCTTGAAGGAGACGGGCGCGGTCGGCGGCACCGGCATCACGCCGGATCAGAAGTACGCCTTCGAGTACCTCAAGAACAACGCCTTCCAGGGCAACCCCTGGGACGTCAACCAGGCGCAACTGGCGAGCGACCTCTATGCCACGCCGGAGCGCGGCGCTGGCGTCGGCGAGGCTTACACGACGCTGCAGGGCCAGATCGGCGACTACGCGGCCGGCAAGTACGTCGACCCGATGAGTAACCCGCAGATCCAGGCGATGCTCACGCAGGTCGGCGATGACATCTCCACGCGCATCAACGGCATGTTCGCGGGCGCCGGTCGTGATCTCTCGGGCGCGAACCAGCAGGCGGTCGCCAAGGGCGTCTCGCAGGGGACGCTCGGGCTGCTCCTCGATCAGTACAACAAGCAGCAGGGCAACCAGATCGCCGCGTCTCAGGCGCTCTTCGGCGCGGGCGCTGGCACGGCGACGACGCAGGCGCAGCTCGACGCGGCGCGCGCGGCGCTCCGGGAGCGGGGTGCTGCTGCCGGCAAGACCGCCCTCGACATGCAGAACCAGGGCGCGACCGACATCCTCAACATCGACCAGCAGATCAAGCAGCTCCCCTACGAGGACCTCGCGCTGCTCGGCTCGATCCTCTTCCCGGTCGCCGGCCTCGGGCAGCAGCAGTCGCAGAAGGGCTCGGGCACGTCGAACACGTCGACCACCGGCTTCGGCGGCAGCCTCAACATCCTCTCAGACGAGCGCGCCAAGGAGGACGCCGAGGAGATCGGCCGCATGGCGGACGGCACCCCGATCTTCCGCTGGCGATACAAGGGCGACCCCAAGATCCACGTCGGCCCGATGGCCCAGGACGTCGAGAAGCGCCATCCCGACGCCGTCAGCGACGACGGCCCGGGCGGCTTGAAGACGGTCAATCTCGACGCAGCCACGCGCAAGGCCGCCGAGATCGTGCGCAACCGCCGGAAGGGGAAGTGAGCGATGGCGATCCTCGACGACATCTTCGGTGGCCAGCCCTTCCCTGCCGATCAGATCGGCGGACAGGAAGCGATGCTGATGGACCTGCTGCGCCGCCTCGCTTCTGGCGACGCGCAGACGCTCCAGAACAGCTCGGGGATGACGCCGGTCATCGCCGACCATCTGGCGCGGCGCGCTCAGACTGCGCCGGCCGCTCCGGCGCCCGCCCCCGACGCAGCGCCTGCTGCGCCAATCACCGATCGGCTTGCCGGCATCTCCGGCAGTGCCGCAAACATGCTGCGACCACTGCCGCTCCGCGACACGACGGGCAGCCCGACCGTCGCAGCGCTGCCCTACCAGCCGCCGGATGCCTCGATCGTGCCTGAGGACATCGCCCGGCGCGATGCCGCTCGGCCTCGCCCGCCCGCTCCCGCACAGGACGGCCCGGGTGGCTCTGTCGATGCACTCATGCAGGCGTCGATGATGCCGGATCAGGCTGCTGGACGCGGAACTCCGGCTCGCGCTCCGTTCGCCCCCGCGTCTCGCCCCGCAGCTCCTGCGGCGCAAGCCGGCGTCGAGGCTTCGCTCGGCGAAAGGCTGTCGGCGCTCGGTCGCGGTTACGCGCAGGGCGGCCTCGTCGGCGCCATCGGCGACATGATGCAGGGTGGTGAGGGCGTACAGCGCAACGCCACGTATCGGATGCTCGTCGCTCGTGGCCTTCCGCCAGAGCAGGCTCGCGACGTCGTGCGCAGCCCTGCGATCCTGCAGCAGATTCTCCCGAGTCTGTTCGGCAACTCGGCGCCTCAGATCGTCAACATCCCGGGCCCTTACGGCACGCAGACGAGCGTTTACTGGGACGCGCAGTCGCGTCGCTTCCAGCCGGCCGAAGGTCTCATGCCGGGAGCGCCGCCTCCCGCTCAGGCTCAGCCTGGCGCACCGGCCGTCGCACCGCCGCCCGTGCTCGGAGCGCAAGCTCCCACCACGCAAGGCCAGCCCGCGGCGGCCGCGCCGCCGGCGCTCAATCTGGGTGGAGCCGGCGCCCCGGCCGCTGCTCCGGCTCCGGCCGCGCCTGCAGCGGGAGGTGTGCCACCTGCTCCGAACGCGCGAGGCGTCGGCCCTCGCCTCACCGAGGACGGCCAGTTCGTCATCGGGAACGCGACGCCTCAGGTGCCGGCGGGCTCCGTCCATCGCATGGCGCCGGGCGGGCAGGGCTACCTGTACACGCGGGATGGTCGCCCGGTGTTCGAGAATGCTCACGAGGCCCAGGCTCGCGGCACCTCGACCAACACTGAACGCGATCGAGCTCTTGCCGCCATCGAGTCCGCTCGGCGGGTCCAGGTCATCAACGCGATGCTCGATCGCCCGTTTGACCAGCCCTACCGGGACCACCTCGGCAATGAGTACAGCGTCTGGGGGGATGTCATCGGCCCGTGGGCTACCCCGCAGGTAAACTCGGGTGGCAACGGCGGCGTCGTCGGCCAGATCATTTCCGGGATCGCGAGCGTGCCTGCTTACGCCATGCAGACCGCGCGGAACATCGCCGCCCAGCGACGTCCCGAGGTGGCTGCGACGCGCCGCGCGCTGAATGAACTCGAGACCGCGATGACGGCGCTCCAGTCATCTCGCGTCAGGGAGCTCTTCGGCTCCTCCCAGCTCTCCGACGCTGACCGGGAAGCAGCGGCGCGTACTGTCGGCACGCTCAATGCCCAGGACGCGACTGCCCTGAGGGGCCAGCTGTCCGTGGGCGAGCGTGAGAGCTTGGTGCGGATTGCAACCGCCCTCCGCAACGGTCTGATCAGCCGCTCCGACGTTCCGCCGGCGATCATTCGCCGGGCCATCGAGCTCGGCGTCATGACGCCTGCTCAGGCCATGGGGGGCCAGTGATGTCCCGCCGGCTCTCCCCCGCCATCGAAGCCGCGATCCAGCAGGCGGCGCAGCAGCACGGCATCGATCCCGTCATGCTGCGCACGTTCGTCCTCATCGAGAGTGGGGGCAATCCGAACAACGTCACGGGCAGCTACCGCGGCCTTCTGCAGCTGTCACCGCAGGAGTTTGCTCAGCATGGCGGCACCGGCGACATCTTCGACCCGGCCGCAAACCTCAGCGCCGGAGCACGCAAGCTGCGCGCCGAGATGGCGCAGTTCCAGCAGAGCTACGGCCGGCCGCCGAACGCCTGGGAGATCTACCTGATCCATCAGCAGGGCGTCGGCGGCGCTGCAGCTCACATGGCGAACCCCGACGCGCCGGCTTGGCAGAACATGGCTAGCACCGCGGAAGGGCGCATGCGCGGCCCTCGGTGGGCGCAGCAGGCGATCTGGGGCAACGTCCCGACCGACGCGCGCGGGCAGTTCGGCGACGTCAACAACATCACCTCGCGCGACTTCATGCGGCTCTGGGAGCAGCGCGTCGCTCGCTTTGGCGGCGGTACGACCCAGGGCACCCAGGCTGCTGCTCCGGCGACCGCTCCGGCCCCGCACGACCCAGCCGCCGCCCCTCCGGCTGATCAATCCTCGCCAGCGGGCCAGGGAGCGTCGCCCACGCCCGTTTTGGGCGTCGGCGCTCCTACAGTAGCGCAAGCCGCACC
>WBZL01000807.1_pt1 | contig 34705 bp, 32 predicted proteins | sample 5204291 | NCBI WGS metagenome assembly WBZL01 (sample SAMN12344345, study PRJNA552823) | activated sludge metagenome | biome: Activated sludge suspended growth; feature: Nitrification reactor; material: Wastewater; isolation source: activated sludge from nitrification reactor of wastewater...
CGAATTCGCTTGCGAGCAAGTGCAAACACCGGGTCGATACGTAAGCGAAACCCGTGAATGGAAAACGGGCGACACGATCGAACTCGAATTCGATTTCACCCCGCACTTCTGGGCCGGGCAGGAATCCTTTGCGAACACAGTGTCGTTCTACCGCGGCCCGATTCTCTACGCCTTCGATGCGCGATACAGCGGGTTTAATCCGGGCGAACTGCCACCGATCAATCCGGCCGCCGCGCAATTCACGGCGAAAGATTTTGATGGCGATGCGATTCCACCGTGGATTTACGGGACCATCAATGCCGCAGACGGAAGACCAATACCGGTTGTCGATCTTTCTAGCGCGGGACAAACGGGCAATCAGTACGTGTCATGGCTTCCGGCGACGGCACCGCCCGCGAGATTTACCTCATGAGTCCCACAGGCGAAACCCAAGTCCGCATCACCAACAACGGTACGCTGGACGAGGCCCCGTCGTGGTCGCCGGACAACTGGCAAATTGTCTACGCCTCCCAACGCTCGCAAGATGGCTGGGAGTTATACATCTACGACCTCAAAACCAACACCGAGCGCCAACTCACCTCCTTCGACGGACAGGCGCGTTTCCCCGCGTGGTCGCCCGTCCCCGGGGATCAACGGATCGTCTTTGAAGGGCGGACCCCGGAAACCATCGTCAGCAACCTCTGGCTCGTCCAGGCGGACACCGGTCAACTCACCCAATACACCACCTACGGCTCGGATTTCCGCCCGACCTGGTCCCCCGACGGCACCCAAATCCTGTTCGGACGCGCCACCGCTGACACGACCGGGGACGGGTTCACGAATGCAATAGATAGCGGCGATATGTACGTGCTCGATCTGGCGACGGGCGCAGAAAAACTCTTGATGGACACCCCGACGTATGATGATTTCAACTTCGCGTGGTCGCCGGATGGCAATTGGATCGTGTTCACAAGTGTGCGGGAGGATGTCAACGGCGATGGGGTGCAGAATCTGAGCGATAGTCAGGACCTTTTCCGGGTGCGGGCCGATGGCAGCGAGGAAAGACGCCTGAACATGGAAGGCAAACGGACGTTTTCCCCCGCGTGGTCCCCGGATAGTCGCTTCATCCTGATCCTGATTCTGGGCGACGATAATCAAAATGAAATCTGGCGTTTCGACACAAAAAACGGGAACTTTATCCCCCTGACCGAACCGGGGCCGTTTTACCAACCGGTGTACGCCTCCCCCAACCCCATCACCACCCCGCTCAACCTCGCCGATTTCGATCTGGCGTTTGCATCCGACCGGGACGGGGAATTTGGCGTGTACGGGATGAACACCGAAAACCTCGAGAATTGGCAAATGCTCCCGCGCCCGGTCGGGTTTGAGCGCATCTGGTGGCCGACTTTCTGTGCTGGCGCTATCGCTTACGAAGCACATGACTTGGATGGCCTGCAACCCCAGTGGATTTATTCCACCATCATCGGAAACGGAGTTGAGTACAACTCAGTTGAGTACAACTCAGTGGAGGACAACTCGATCCCGGTCAAATACTCGACCACGCTGGAAGCCGCACGCTTTGGCGTCCCCCGTTGTTCGCCCGATGGTGGACAAATCGCGTTTTCGACCTACATCCCCACGGCTTTTGAAGGCTGGATTCTCGGCCTCAAAGATTTTCAAACCGGCGAAGAACTCGCCCTGACTGATAATCCTTCCTTCGGATACGTCACCTGGTCGAATCTGGACAATTTTTTCCTTTCGATGACGATGATCGATGAAGAGTTTTACGTGCTGGAAACCTCCAATCTCAAAGGCAATCGGGTGATGACGACGCTGGCAAAGGGAAAATACCCGGCGCTCTCCCCCAACGGGAATCAGTTTGTCTATCTCTGTTCCAACCAGAGTTTTCTCTGTCTGCAAGAGGTGAGTGGCAGGGAAGCCGATCTGATCCACGAAGTCGTCGCCATCCCCATCGCTGGGGAAAGCGTCCCCGCGAGCGCGATGTGGTCAGGCGATGGGCTTTGGATTTACTTTTCTTCCGCCGCCGACGGGGATTGGGACATTTACCGGGTGCGCCCCGACGGATCAGAATTGCAAAACCTGACCGCGGATTGGCCGAGCAACGAATTAATGCCCACCCTGAAGTGGAAACCGTAAACGTCGCAAAAAGAAAGGTGAGCCGAGACGGCTCACCATTCTTTTTGACGAAGATTTACAAATTTCTCAAAACTTCCCCCAACCGCTGGACTTCTTCGACCGTGTTGTAATGCACCGGCCCAACCCGAACCATTCCCCCTTTATCTTCCAACCCTAACCGCTCGGTCACATTGAGGGCGTAGTAGTTGCCATCCCAAACGTAGATGTTCTCCGCCGCGAGTTTTTCCGCCACCGCGCGGGGGTGGTGCCCCTCCAGGGTGAAGGAAAACGTCGGAACCCGGTCGGAGAACCGGTCGCGGTCGGTGATCCCGTACACGCGGCAACCGGGGAGATTTTCGAGCACGTCCATCACCGCCTCGCCAATCGTCTGTTCGTAAGCGTTGATGACGGTCATCGCCTCATTCAAACGCCCTTTGCGAGAGTCTGCGCCCGTGCCGAACGTTTGCCCCACCCATTCCAGATATTCCAACGCCCCCAAAATCCCGGCAATCCCTTCGTGGTTCTGTGTCCCGGTCTCCCACTTGCCCGGCGTGGTGTCGGTCGCGGGGCGGACTTTGTAGGGGGTCAGCGCATCGAGCAGGTCGTAACGTCCGTAAAATATCCCGGCGTGGGGACCCCACCATTTGTAGGAACTGGAAACCAAATATTCGCACCCCAATTTCTGCACATCAATCACCCCATGCGCGGCGAACTGCACCGCGTCCACGTACACCTGTGCTCCAGCCGCATGCGCCATCGGGATGATTTTTTCGAGCGGATTGATGGTACCCAGCGCATTGGACGCATACCCGACCGCGAGCAAGCGAGGTTTGTTTTCCAGCGCGCGGGCGAGTGAATCGAGATCGAGCGTGCCGTCCTCCGGGTCGAAGTCCACCCACCGGACGGTCACGCCCCGATCTTGGGCGGCGAGCACCCAGGGGGTGACGTTGGCGTCGTGATCGAGGCGGGTGACGACGATTTCATCCCCCGGATTCCAGGTGCGGGAGAGGGCGCGGCTGAAGTGGAGGGTGAGGGTGGTCATGTTGTTGCCGAAGATGATTTCTTCGGGGCGGGCGGCGTTGTAGAAATCGGCGCAGGCGGCGTGGGCCTCGTCGAGGACGGCGTCGGAGGCCGCGCTGGTGGCAAACGCGCCGCCGTGGTTGGCATTGCTTTCGACCAGATAGCGGGTGATACGGTCAATGGTGGACTGGGCAACTTGCGTGCCGCCAGGGTTGTCGAAAAAGATGGGGGTGCGACCGTGTGCAGTTGCCCGTTGGAGGGCAGGAAAGTTAGAATGAACGAGAGAGGGATTAAATTTCATGAGAGGGTTCCTTTTATACATCATGTCAGCGCAGAGGTTTCGGGGGAGAGGGGCGCGGGTCGTTCGCAGGTGGATTGAAGGTCGAGGTGACGGCCCGCGTCCGAGGCTTCTTCAAACGATTGCATCACATCGAGGACGTGAAAGGCCATCTCGCCAGCGGCACGATGAGGCTGTGCGGCACGATGAGGCTGTGCGGCACGATGAGGCTGTGCGGCACGATGGGGTTGTGCTTCACGAATCGCGTGCGCCATATCTGCGAGGCCAAGACCCCGACTGTTTTCTGCGTACCCATGCGTGAGGGGGACCTCGCGCCATTCTTTGTCTTTGGGAAGGCGCACACGCACGGGGCCGCCGAAAGTGTTGGGATCAGGCACACTCAATGACCCCTCGGAGCCGTAGATTTCGAGATGAGGCAGGTTGGCGTTCCAAATATCGAAACTGGTGATGATCGTCGCCACCGGCCCACTGACAAAGTCGAGCACTCCCGTGACATGCGTGGGCGTGTTGACTTTGATGACGGTACCGTTCAATGGTTGGCTGGTGATCAGACGTTCGGGGAAGGTGATCCGCGTGGACCCGGTCAGACGGCGCACTGGCCCCAACAGGGACACAAGCGCGGTCAGGTAATACGGCCCCATGTCGAACATCGGGCCTGCGCCGGGTTGGTAGTAAAAGTCGGGGTTGGGATGCCAACCTTCGTGGCCGTGCCCGGTCATGAAGGCGACCGCCGCGACCGGTTCACCGATGACGCCCTCATCGATGAGTTTGCGGCACGTTTGCAGGCCCGCGCCCATGAAGGTGTCAGGCGCGCATCCCACGCGTAGCCCTTTTGCTTTTGCCAGTTCGAGCAGGTCTGCGCCGTCCGCGCGGGTGGTGGCGAGGGGTTTTTCGGAATAGACGTGTTTTCCGGCGTTGAGGGCGGCGCGGTTGATTTCCGCATGGACGACGGGCGGGGTCAGGTTGAGGATGATTTCGATGGCGGGGTCAGACAGGGTGTCGGCGACTGACCGGGCGGGGATCCCGAACTTTTGCCCCTTCGTCTCGGCCCGCGCGGAATCTACGTCCGCACACGCGGCCACCTCCAACCCGAACCGGACACAATTTTTCAAATAAATTTCGCTGATGTTTCCACAGCCGATGATGGCAATTTTCGTACGCATGGATCAGTCCATTGGCTTGAGGTATTGAATGCTTTTTTGCACCGCTTCCAGCATATCTGTGGCACAGTGATCGAGTTCGACAACCTGCCATTCGGCAGTTCCCGCGCTCGCCGCCACGATGCCGGGGATGTCCATCACCCCCTCTCCGAGGGCGGTCATGGGGGCCTCCATCACGCATGGGCCGTCTTTGATGTGCAGGAGGGGGGCACGATGCCCGAGCCGCCGCACCATTTCCACAGGATCATGCCCCGCCGTTTTTACCCAGTACACATCCACTTCCAGGAAAACGGAGGGGTCGAGGTACTCCAGCAGGATGTCCGTCGCCAGACGCCCGTTGACCAAACCGTATTCGAACCAGTGGTTGTGGTAGCCGACGGTGAAGCCGTGGGCCTGGGCAACTGCCGCGCCTTCGTTGAGGAGATCAGCGACTTGTTTGATCCCGTCTTCGGTTTGAAACTGTTCGGGGGCATACCAGGGTAGGATGAGGCGTTTGCAGTTGAGCGCCCCAAGGGTATCGATGACGGCTTGTTTTTGATCGCCGAGGGGAAGCCCGCTGTGTGCGCCACAGATGGTGAGGCCGAGGTCGGCAAACAATTTTGCGGCTGAAGTGGGGGAACCGCCAAAAAGGCCAGCGGTTTCGACGCCGGTGTAGCCCATTTGGGCAATTTTCTGGATGGTTCCGGCGAAATCTTGGTCAAGTTGTTCTCGCACGGTATATAGTTGGAGGGCAAGGTTGGATGGCATATCAATTCTCCTAAAGAATGGGGGGATTTCCAGGGAATTATAAACCCTGGGGGCGAACGCTTAATTTCAGTAGATCAACATTTTGTAGTGGCGCATTCAATCGTTTACCGCCGCTAACGACTGAAGTCGTCACTACAGCCGGATTTGCTGAATATGGCTCTTTTGCGGCTCAAAGATTACGGCAAAATTGTCGTTTTATATCAAGCGTGGCAGGTTTGGAACTTGTCGAAAACGAGGGGCGTCTTTGAGCTAATGAAACACGGCGAGGCGCGCCTCGCCGCTGATGCTTTCGCAATCAAAAGACGAGGATGTATCCAATCTGTAACATCACTTCTTCATCCCGTGACAGAATTGCAATGCCGAAGAAACACGGATAGAAGATAATGTTTGTAATTACTCACACGGAAGGGGGTGAACTCGAAAAAAAAGGATGAAAGGGGGGCTGAACATCCCCCCTTTCATCCTTTTTTTTCGGAACCCTCTACTCTTGGTGAATAGTTACTAATGTTTTGTAAAGGAAGTCTTTGAAATTTGATTCGTGTGCAAATTTCGGAAAACTTACTTTACGGTGTAATAATATTATCCAGAAATCCGTTTATGGTTATGTAAGGAGTAACCGCCATGTTGAAGAACACATTATTTACGAAAAAATTCAAGCTATTCTTTTTGGCCGTTCTGGCCTACGCCGTGATTGTGGCCTGTAGCACCGCCAGCCCAGTTGCCACGCCGGATGCGAATTCTCCGGAGGCGGTACGCACGTCCGCGGCGCAAACGATGATCGCCCAAATGACGCAGGTGGGCAGTTTGGCGACGCCTACGCTAACCCCGGTGACGGTTCAACCCACCAACACCCTCTCGCCCAGCAGTACACCCTTCCCAACGTTTACCCCCGTCACGCCCGTCGCGACCTGGACGCCTCTGCCAACGAACACCTTCGTCCCCACCCCGACACCGCTTCCGTGTAACCTGGCCCAATTCGTTTCGGATGTCACCGTTGCCGATGGGACTCAGTTCGCCCCGGGCAGTGTCTTTCTCAAAACCTGGCGCTTAAAAAACATCGGTTCATGTGCCTGGACGACTGATTATGATCTATTTTTCGTCAACGGTGACAAAATGAATGGCGAAACCCTGGTAGCCCTCCCGAAGAAGGTCAACCCTGGCGAAACCGTAGATGTCTCCGTCCAGCTTACCGCGCCGGCCACGGATGGCACCTATCTGGGCAACTGGCAACTCCGCACGCCCGACGGCAAAACGTTTGGCATTGGGGCGGGGGGCACCACCTCTTTTTGGGTCAAAATTGTGGTTTTCAAACTGACTGTGGTCGAACCCTATAACTTTGTCGCCGAAGCCTGTGAGGCCGCCTGGTCCAGTGGGGCGGGTGTCCTCCCTTGCCCGGGGCAATCGACCGATGCAAATGGATTTGTGCAAATTGTAGCCGCCCCGGTCCTGGAAACCAGCAAAACCGCCGACAAGCCCGCCCTGTGGGTTCACCCGCAATTCATCACCGATGGGTTTATCCTGGCGGAATACCCCGATGTCCAGATTTATCCGGGTGATAAATTTGTCACCACGGTTGGCTGTTTATACAACCATCCAAACTGCAAAGTCATTTTCACCTTGAGCTATCGCGAGGAAAACGGAACCATTAAAACCCTCAAGACCTGGTATGAAGCGTATGAAGGGCTGGTTGTCCCCGTCAGCGTGGACCTGAGTGCCCTGGTGGGTAAAAAGGTTAACTTCATTCTCCGGGTGGATGCCTGGGGAAATGCGGATGCCGATCAGGCGTTTTGGCTCGACCCGCATCTCGAAGGTCCCGCCCGCTTGGATGGGATTCCGTTTTGCCCCGGATGTGACGACTAACCCGTGTCCCGTGGAAGTTGCTCCTAAAAAGAGCGTAGAGGAAATCCTCCACGCTCTTTTTGATATGCCATGCCACATTCAAACGACTTGATTGGGATCAATGACATATTTCCACCAATTATGAAAAATCCCGTTCGCCTCCCCCTCCACATGGGGAAAATGCCGCATCCACCAGACATGGTGCGCCCGAATATCCCCTCGCCCCCACTCATTCCAATCGACTAATTTTGGCTCCCCGGCGAGGTCGGGGTACTGATACCAGGCATCGCACCGGCTCCACACTTTTCTCTTGTTCCCCCAGTCATAATCGCGTTCACTATTCGGGGCGAAGTGGACATTCCCCACCTCAGCCTGACGGGGGTGCGTGACATCGTACCGGGTGAACCGCTCCCAAAGGTTATCCGCCCCGCGCGTGGCCCGGAACACGCGTTGTAAAATCGATTCCGCGCGATGCCCCAAATCTTCCAACATCTCCCCAACCCCGCGCTCGTAATTGAACCCCATGATGACAAACCGCCGCGCCGCGTGATCCGTGCGGTCCAGCGGGGGTGCGTTACACCAAAACCCGCCTGGCCCCGCCATCCGCGATTCAAAATACCCCCCGTACGGGAACGCGGTCATCCACACTTCATCAATCTCATCCCGGTTGATCTTCCCAATCATGTCAAATTCATCCACCAGGCGATGATAATCCGCCGTGTCCGGGAGGTGACATTTATGTCGCTGTCGCCAACATTCCAGATACGAGGCCGGAGTGTAGACAAACCCATCCGGCTTTACGGGGAAAGCATCTACCTCAATCCGCTCGACGATCCGATAATTGACGTACCCATAGCTGGCATATTGCACATCTTCAATATACGTTTGGGCATTGCGGTCAGGGTCATTCCAGCGCATGGCCTGGTTGAGTTTTTGCCCGCCCAACTGGGGAATGCGCGGGTTATGGATGATATGAAGGACACGAGGGGAGAGAGAGAATGTCATAGAAAATAGGCGTGCGGGTAATGATGAAGCTGGTAACAAAGTCTACATTATACAACTGTCTTGACAGCTCTCAGAATAAATTGAAGTTTTTTGATAAAATCCAGCTTATGTTATCTGATTCGTTGAATTCTCCTCTTCTTCCCCCTAGCCACATTCTCGACAAACTCGACCGCCCTTTACACGATTTACGCATCTCTGTCACCGACCGGTGTAATTTCCGTTGCACGTATTGTATGCCGAAAGAAGTCTTTGGGACCGATTATGCCTTCTTGCCGCGGTCCGAGGTGTTGACGTTTGAAGAAATCGAGCGTCTCGCGCGGGTTTTTCACGCCCACGGGGTGCGGAAACTGCGTTTGACCGGGGGGGAACCGCTCATGCGCCGGGGGTTGGAAACGCTCATCAATATGCTCTCCGCCATTCCCGAGGTGGATATTGCGCTGACGACGAACGGGTCTTTTCCCCTTGATCGGGTGCGTACCCTCAAAGAGGCCGGATTAAAACGGATGACCGTCAGCCTGGATTCTCTGGACGATAAGATTTTCATGGCGATGAATGATGTCAACTTCCCGGTCAGCCGCGTCCTCGATTGGATTGATGCGTGTGATGAAGCTGGTTTTGCGCCCGTCAAAATTAACATGGTCGTTAAGCGCGGCGTCAATGAAGACAGTATCCTGCCCATGGCCCATTACTTCCGGGAGAAAGGGCATATTCTGCGGTTCATCGAATACATGGATGTCGGCGCCTCGAACGGGTGGCGGATGGACGACGTGGTTACCGCCCGGGAAATTTCCGAGATCATTCACGCGGAGCTCCCCATCGAACCTTCTGATCCCAATTATTTCGGCGAGGTGGCCGAACGTTGGCGCTACACCGATGGAAGCGGGGAAATCGGGATCATCGCCTCGGTCACGCAAGCGTTTTGCGCCACCTGTACCCGCGCACGCCTGTCCGCAGAAGGGAAACTGTTTACCTGCTTGTTTGCCATTCAGGGATTTGATCTTCGGGCGATGTTGCGGGAGGGTGCCAGTGATCAGGCGTTATACGAAGCTGTGAGCAAAGTTTGGACGCGTCGAACAGATCGATATTCCGAGATTCGTACCGGGCAAACCGCTCAGCGACCTAAGATTGAGATGTCGTATATTGGGGGGTAGGGTTTGTGAAAACCACACAACAAAGAAGGCGTCCCGTGTAATGGGACGCCTTCTTTGTTTACAGTCGAGAATTCTGGTTTTACGAGTTGGCTTACCTTTTCACAATGGGCATATATGATTTGTACCCAAACCCGGTGGGGTCAATAATAATGGTGGCATCATTAAAAGGCCCTACTTTATTATCTCGATCAATTATTGCGACCCGCCAATAGAAGGTACTGTTTGTATATTTTTTCGTTGGGGTATAGCGGACGTTATAAGTTGTTAAAGTTTCGTAGAGCGTAGAAAAATTGGGGCTTGTTGAAACTTCCAATTTATAACCGGCCGCGCCATCCACAGGCGTCCATTCAAAAGTCGGGGTTCCACTAATTATCGCCCCAGGGAGAGGCGCAATCAGATCCGTGATTGGATATTGTTTCGTTAGAGTCGCAGAATCTGTGTACTGGCCAATGTGTCCGTTCCCATCAATGATTGCCACACGCCAGTAATACGTTCCATCGCTGTAGCCATACAAGGGGGTGAAACACGGTTGTTCAGTTTGGGTGGTTAGCGTGACATTCGAAGGATAGGCAGGATCGGAGCTAAATTGCACCTGATATCGATATGCGGCCAAAACGGGAATGCTATCCGGGTCTAGAGGATCAGCTTTTAGAAGTTGATCCCAGCACAAGGTTGGGGTTTGAAAGGCCACGCCCCCCGGGACAAATGGCTGTGTATAGTGGACGAGGTTTTCAACTTGTGGGAGCGAGAGCGTAAAAGTTTGCGTGGGAGACCAATCGTTGGTGATTCCATACTCGCGTTTCGCACGTACCCGCCAGTAGTAAGTCCCATTATCGAGGGTGTAATATGGGGTGTAGGTATTTTGTGTCGTTTCAATATTCACATCTAAACTGGAACCAAAAGTCGGATCAGTATCGACTTGCAGAGTATAAAGTTTGGCTCCCTCGACAATATTCCAGGAAAACGTAGGTGTCGCAAAGGTCACCGTAATTGGCAAAGGCTCCGGAACAAACCCTTCCCGTTCAAAGCGAAAACCTTCGCTCCAGGGGCTAAAATCTATGACAGCAGGATTAGGAGGAATATAAGTATAGTAGCGTGTGCGGAAACGCCAGTAGTAACTGTTATCGCCTTGCAAATCATGGCTGGAGGTAATAGATTGCCAGTTGTAATAAGAACATTGGCATACGACCGACTGCGTATGAATCATATTGGTGTACAGAGGATCCAAATAGATTTCCTGCGTGCCGCCTGACCACGGTGCCAGGGCACTGCCTCCACCCAAATTTTGATCGGTAGACATCTGGGTTTCATCGAGTACAGGGCCAAACAAATTTGAAGGCGTACCCGGTTGCGATGCCGCTAACTCCAAAGCAGTTAAGTAGCCCGTCGGATACTCCACCGCAAAAGGCAAAACAGAAGGATAGGTAGTCGGATCACCCCCCAGATTATTGAAGGGGAAAACCAACTGTGGTCGGTCTGAAACAGCGCTAAAACGGTCAACGACTGTGCTTGTAGCCCCAGCATTATCCGGCACAATATCTAAGGGAGCCGTACCGGGTGCCGGTGCACAGTTCACACCTGGAAAACTAAGCGCCGCCACATTAAAACTGCCAAAATCTTCGTCAAAATTAATCGCCGTAACGGGAATAACCACCTCCAGGAATGAGGTGGCAACATCATAAGAAAGACTGCCTCCGACAGATGCCAGAGTTGGGATTAGAGGTTTCCATTCGCTGAGTGCCGCATCCCAGGTAAAAAGCGCTGTCTCGTTCGCCGAAAAACTATTCCCATTCAATTGATACACATAAAGAATAAATTCCGGGCGGTGGGCGTCAATCGTCGTAACATCGTAACCACAGGCATCATTCAACTCGTCCGTTGCCCCGGAACCATCGCGATAATCGCGATCCAGATAAAAGGCATACGTCATATCCGTAGATGAGGTCGTTGCCTTAATGCCAAAGTGCCAAAAATTCAGCGATTGGGTGGCATATAAATACGTCAACTCGTAATTGTTATCACTTTGGTCATCTGGATCAGAACCAATTTGAAATGCCGCTGAGTCGCCCGGATCGCGATTACGCAACCATTGGCTTTGGGCGGCGATCTGAAAACGCGAGGTCGTGCTCCAATCGGTTAACGGAGTGCCCTCATTCATCGCGCGCACACGCCAGTAAAACGTCCCATACTCATTCAACCCCTGGTGACGTTCTGCAATCGCATCTTGAGGAGCATAAGAAGGATACGTAACGGTTGCCGAGTCCACCAAAGGAGACGTAAAAGCCTCATCTCGGCTGATCTCGATTTCATAGGTCGTTGCACCTGCATAAGGCCACCAGTCAAAACGCGGGGTATATTCAACCTGCTCTTCAGCATTCACCGGGCGTAATAATTGCATCTCCCCCTCCCCCAAGGGAGAAAGCCCTAACGTTTTGTCAAACCTTACTCGCCAGGTCTGACTCCAGGTCCCCATAAGGGTTCCCCCCAAACTATTCAAAGAAGCGACTCTCCAGTAATAAATCGTATTCCCCGCGGAAGGATCAATATTAATGTCCGCTGACTCAGGCGCAACAGCACTTAATGTTTCCGTGTCATATTCCCAATTGAGCGATGTAAAGTTCGGATTATCATCCACCTGGATCCTGTAAGCCTCAGCATAAGAGCCATCCGCATAATCTACGGAGCGGTGCCAGACAAAAAGTGGATAGGCAATGCTTCGATCTTCAGTCGGGCTGAATGGCAAATAATTCCCTGCCGGTTGATTTGGATCCTGCACACGGGGATCATAATAATAAAACGGATAAACTAATTCAGGCGCATAACTGATTTCCGTCTGATAAGACACCACATCACTCGCCCGCCCGGGTTTGCCACTTCCGTCATAAGGGGTGACACGCCAATAATAAATAGGCAGATTGCTATATAAGGCTGGCGATGGCGTATAGAAGGTATTCAAAACCTCTGATGAATATAGGAGTGGAGCGACAAAATCCGGGGTGTCATCCACTTCGATTTTATATTTTGCCGCCCCAGGAACGGGTGTCCAGTTAAAAAGTGGAGGCATATACTGATCAAGATAATTGTTCGGGGGGGTGAGCGGGATCGGCTGAATATACCAACGCTTCAAAAATTGATACACAGCGCTCCAATCCGACTCAGAACTCCCTGAGATCGCTCGTACACGCCAGTAATAGTTCACATCATTGGGCAAAGTAGAAGTAGGCGTGTAGGCCGTATTCCGCGTATCCACCGTCGTTACAGAAGTATTGAAAGAAGGATCAGTAGAATACTGCAAACGATAAAATTGTGCCCCTAACACTGCCGTCCATTTAAAGGTGGGCGTGAAAGTAGGATAAGAATTATCCGCCGGTTGTAAAGGCAAAGGAACCTGTGCATAATTGACATTAAATAAGCGAATCTCGCTCGGCGTTCCCCCTCGATCATACGCATCCCACGGCACGACACGCCAATAATAAGTTCCGTTGGTCAATTTCCAAATTGGCTGATGCGAGGTTCCCGTAATGGTTGCGAAATAAACCAAGGTCGTAAAATCAGAACTATTATCCACCTCTAACCGATACCGCGCCGCGCCAGGAATACGCGCCCAAATAAAGGAAGCGCGATTGGGATCATCAAAATCAAAATCATAAAATTCTATGGTTGCCCCATCCGCAGGAGCAATAAGCGCGGGATAATTGGTTGGAGAGGCCCATTGCTTCGTAAACTCCATCGGATTGCTATAATCACTGGCAACTGGGGAATCTACCCGCACACGCCAATAAAAAACCCCATCGGGGAAAGGTCCCAAGGCAATCGGGGTGTACATTAAATGCGGCGTCGAGATATCCAGCGCAATTGTCGAAAAACCAATATTATTACTAAACTGCACCCGATAATTCGTCGTCCCTTCGACAGCATCCCACCTCACCTCAGGAACCCCGACAGGAGGAAACTCATCCGAGGTGATAATCGATCCATAGACGGGCGAAACTGGATTTGGCGCAACTGGCGTTCCCCCAGCTAAACCAATCGAAACACTCGACTGCAAAAAACTCGCAAGCAAACCCAACGTGCCCAACACGATGAACTTTACAAAGTGAACACCAAAACCATGAAATTTATTCTGCTGTAACATACTCTTGCCTCCATAAACCGAGAGAAAAATGATTGGGCTTTTATCATAGACCTTTCATCACCCAATCGTTTCAATATGCCAAAATTATAAAGCAACAACGCCACCTTAGCAAACAATCGGCCTTTATTTCGCGGTATACTCATCCCCCAACCACTATGACCTTCCCACACAATCTCACCTCCACCCGCCCAGTCAATGGAGACATCCAAGCCATCTTCTTCGACCTCGACGACACCCTCCGCTACGACTGCCCCTCCTCCCACCACGCCTTCTTCAACTACGCCGTTGAACTCGGTGCCCTGGACCTCCCCGAAAACCGTCACCAGGCCCTTCGCTGGGCACACGCCTATTGGGCCAACACCGACAACCTCGCCCAACAGGATTTTGACCGCTTCGACGGACATAGCCTCGAATTTTGGCAAAATTATGCACGCCAATATTTACTCGCCTATGGCTGTTTTCAGGAACAAGCCCAACTCCTGGCCGCACAAATTTACACCCGCCTGACCGAAGAACACCACCCCACCAACCTCCTCGCCCCCGACGCCCACGAAACCCTCACCGCCCTCCGCGCGCGCGGCTACACCCTCGGTCTCATCACCAACCGCTCCCGCCCCTGCCACGAAGAACTCGAAACCCTCGGCATCGCCCACTACTTTGACCTCATCCTCACCGCGGGCGAAATCAACGCCTACAAACCCGAACCCGCCATCTTTGAACACGCCCTGACCCGCACCGGCATCCAACCCCAAAACGCCCTCTACATCGGCGATAACTACTACGCCGACGTGATCGGAGCCACCCGCGCCGGGATGATCCCCGTCCTCCTCGATCCGGATCATGTTTTCCCGGAGGCTGACTGTCTTGTAGTAAACTCATTGACAGAGGTTTATAATTTAATTGAACCTCCCAGGAGCATTTGCCATGACCCAAATTACCGTTGAAATCCCCAATGATTTAGCCCAAAGACTACGCCCTGTACAAAATCGTTTACCCGAAATTATTGAAATCGGCCTACGTGAAGTGACCAGTTCCAAATCTTATTTTCAAAACGAAATCATTGACTTTCTTGCGAACGGCCCTTCCCCCGAAGAAATTGTTTCTTTTCGCCCTTCAGAAAAGTCCATCGAACGCGCACAGGAACTATTGGAGAAAAATCAGGCTGGGCGACTTTCTCCCGCCGAAAAAAATGAACTCGATCACTATGAACAAATGAATTACCTCATGACCCTGGTGAAAGCTCGCGCCCGCAAAAAACTTCTCTGACCATGAGCCGTTCATATATTCCTCGCGCATTACGCCAAATCACAGAAGAACGCGCGCAAAACCGTTGCGAGTACTGTCTGGTTCACTATGATGATGCGATCCTCCCGCATGAGCCTGATCACATCATCTCCGAACAACATGGGGGGAAAACCGAAATAGCGAATCTAGCTTTTGCCTGTTTTCACTGCAACCGAAATAAAGGCCCCAATCTTTCCTCTGTTGACCCTGAAACAGGCCAAATCACACCTATCTTCAATCCTCGCCAGGAACGTTGGGAACAACATTTTCATTTGAATGGGGCTTTCATCGAGCCGTTAACGGCAATCGCCCGTGCGACAGTCAATTTACTCAAACTCAACCTCTCGGAGCGCCTGGCCATCCGCCAGGAATTAATTAAACTTGGGCGCTACCCCCATGCCTGAAAAACCCCTCCTCCTCCTCGCCTCCGCCTTCACCTACCGGGCCAAAGCCTTTGAAGACGCCGCCGCCCGCCTGGGCATCCCCGTCCTTCGCGGCGAGGACGTCCCCCCGCCCCTCATCGGCAAAGTCAACCGCCCGCTGACCGTAGACTACCGCGACATCCCCCGCTCCGCCGAACTCATCGAGCAATACGCCCAAACCACCCCCCTCGGCGCGATCCTCGGCCTCGACGATTCCGGCACCCTCATCGCCGCCGCCGCCAGCGAACGGATTGACCTCCCCTACAACGCCCCCGAAGCCACCCTCGCCGCCCGCGACAAACACCTCATGCGGCAAAAATTCGCCCAGGCCGGTGTCCCCTCCCCAAACTTTCATCACCACTTCCTGGACGAAGACCTCCCCGCCATCGCCGCCCGTACCCGCTACCCCTGCGTCATCAAACCCACCACCCTCGCGGGGAGCCGCGGCGTCATGCGCGCAGACAACCCCACCGAATTCCTCGCCCGCCTCGCCCGCCTCCGTGCCCTCCTCGCCACCGAACCCTGTCACGAATTCCTCGTCGAAGACTTCATCCCCGGCGTCGAAGTCGCCCTCGAAGGCCTCATGGACTACGGCAAACTCCACGTCCTCGCCCTCTTCGACAAACCCGACCCCCTCGACGGCCCCTTCTTTGAAGAAACCATCTACGTCACCCCCTCCCGCCTCCCCGCGGACACCCAAACCGCCATCGCCCGCGTCGCCGAACGCGCCGCCGCCGCCCTCGGCCTCGTCACCGGCCCCGTCCACGCCGAATTAAGAGTTAATGTAGATAAAACAAATTTACCGAATTTTGAAGGGGAAGGGGGCAAGAACTTGCCCCCTTCCCCTTCAAAATTCGGTTTTCCTCCCATGATCCCCCCTCAACCCATCATGGTCGAAATTGCCGCCCGCTCCATCGGCGGCAGTTGCTCCAAAACCCTCCGCTTCGACCTCGATACAACCCTCGAAGAACTCATCATCCGCCAGGCTTACGGCTACGCAATACGCAATACGCAATACGAACAACCTACCTCCTCCGGCGTCATGATGATCCCCATCCCCCGCACCGGCCTCCTCACCCACATTGATGGCATCGAAGCCGCCTCCCGCGTCCCCCTCATCACCGAAATCGAAATCACCGCCCAACTCAACCAACGCATCCGCGCCCTCCCCGAAGGCGACAGCTACCTCGGCTTCATCTTCGCCCGCGGCGAAACCCCTGCGGAAGTCGAATCCGCCCTCCGCGAAGCCCACCGCCTCCTCAAAATTGAAATTATTGAAGAACTCGAACTCATTACCTAAATCCCAAAACCTTTCGCGACTTTTTTATTTCCGCGACAAAGCTTTGTCGCGGAAATAAAAAAGTCGCGAAAAATAAAAGCACTTTCCTTCTCCCCCCTCTCCCCATGTCCGACCTCGACTCCAACGACCTCGAATGCCCCCACTGCGGAGCCACCTTCTACTACGAACTCACCCACTGCCCCAAATGCGGGCGCGCCATCTACCCTTCCGACTTCGACGACTACGAAGAGGAAGAAGTCGGAACCGAGGCCGAAGGCTGGGGCGTAAACCCCGAAAACCTGAAAGCAACTCCCCGGCTTAAAAGCGCCCCTCACCCGCTGGGCGGCATTTTGATGGGAAGCGTCATTTCCAACTTTATCGGCATTTTTCTCTTCTTTATTCTCGAAAACATTTTTGAAAAGGCGATAACGGTCTCCCCCGCCTCCCTCATTCGGTTTATCCCCCTCGCCAGTGTCCCCTTAGGCGCTTTCTTAGGGGGATACGTTGCCACCCAAATGAACCAAGCGCACCGTTTCCTCAATGGGATCAGCGTCGGCCTGCTGAGTCTCGCCGCCACCTTTCTTCTCACCGCCTACCAATACGACCTCGCCACCGAACCCTTCTTCCGCCCCGAAACGCTCCCGTGGTGGGCCGCCATCTTCCTCGCCACCCTGCTCGGCAGTTACCTCCCCCGCCGCGTCGTCCAGACCAACACCCTCCAAACCCTCTTCAAACCCCGCACCGAGTATCAACTCTACACCGACCTCCTCACCAAAGTCCAATTCGACCGCCCCACCGCCGAAAGCCTCATCGCCTACGAGCAAAAGCGCGCCCCCCGCGCCACCCGTTTCGAATGCATCCAAAACGCCATCGACCGCTGGGAGAGGGATAATCGGACGGCGGGGTAGATAAGGTAGATAAGTATCCTTCCTGGAAAGATGCGCCAGTTATTTTCCCCCTCGATTGCATCGTTTGGAAGCCTGTTCATAATATTTGTGATTACCGATTTTATGGATACTTCCAGGATATTTACTGTAGTAATCATCAGTACAGCTTTTCTGTGGTTCATTTCCTTTCAGGATGGCCTCAAAATAATCCGCAATATTCCTCTCTAAAAAATTATGACCCCTAAAAAAGTCCTCATCCTCCACGCCCCCGGCTCGAACCGGGACGGCGACCTCGCCCAGGCCATCCGGCTCGCGGGCGGCGAACCACATATTGTTCCCCTCAGTACCCTCGCACAGGGCGTCAATGGGCAAGATTTTGCCATGCTCGCCCTGCCCGGTGGGTTTTCCTACGGCGACGCGCTCGGCGCGGGGCGGTTGTGGGCGTTGGAATTACAAACCACCTTTGACGAATTTTTGCACGCCTTTGTTGCCAGTGGGCGGCCTGTGATTGGGATTTGTAATGGGTTTCAGGCGTTGGTGAAGGCGGGGATTTTGCCTGACTCACAGACATCTACGTTGACCTTCAACGCCGCCGGACATTTCGAATGCCGGTGGGTGACGTTGACTCCCAACCCCACGAACCCCTCTCCCTGGCTGAATGACCTCCCGCCGATTGAGTGCCCCGTCGCGCACGGGGAAGGTCGGTTTCTGGTCCCCGATGGGGAATATCTGGATTCGGCGCAAATCGCGCTGTCCTACACGGACGAAAACGGAACCCTCGCGGGGGGTGCGTACCCCGTCAATCCGAACGGTTCCCCGCGCGACATCGCCGGAATCACGAACGCGGCGGGCAACGTCCTCGGGCTGATGCCGCATCCCGAAGATCATATTTATCCCTACCAGCACCCCCGTTGGACACGCGGCCACGCAGGGGGGATGGGGATTAAGTTGTTTGAGAATGGGTTGAAGATGTAGTACGCAGATTTTAAGGATTTCGCAGATACAAGAAAAAAATCTGCGAAATCTTGATAATCTGCGTACCGAATTTGGATGAACGAAATGACCGACTGTATTTTCTGTAAAATCCTTGCCGGAGAACTCCCTGCTAGTATCGTCTATCGGGATGAAATCTGTACCGCGTTCATGGACATCCAGCCTGTGAACCCCGGCCATGTCCTGGTGATCCCCAAGGCCCACGCCACCAACCTGTCTGCGTTGAACCCCGAAACGGGCGGGCATCTGTTTCGTGTGGGTCAGCAAATCGCCGCGGCGTTGTACGTGTCCGGGGTGCCCTGTGAGGGGGTGAACTTTTTCCTGGCCGATGGGGAACCCGCGGGGCAGGAGGTGTTTCATGTGCATTTGCATGTGTTCCCGCGGTTTGAGGGGGACGGGTTTGGGTTGAAGTTTTCGGCGAAGTATGGGCGGTTGCCCGCGCGGGAAGAATTGGACGAGGTGGCGGGGAAGCTTCGGGAGGGGATACAATGAGTTTTTGGCGGTGGGTTTGGGTGCTTATATGGACTATGGCTGGAGTGGCTTGTGTATCATCACAAGCAATTACGCCCGCCGTCTCTACTCCGGTGCTTCCAACAGCAACGCAAACGCCAACGCTTCAAACAGCCATCCCAATCATACCAACCCAGTCAGCCCCTCCTACTTCAACTGATTTTCCTACTCCGATACCTCCTACCCCTCGCGCAACCCTCACCCCTCAGCCAACCGCCACCCCGCGCGATCAACTAACGGAGCGTTACCCTACCCTTTTTCAGTTGAATTCCTATTTGAAAGAGACTGTCCCGGATTTTTACGGGCTTGATTATTCCCACACGCTAACGCCCGAAGATGTCAATCAAGATGGCAAACTGGAATATGTGTATCGCCATCCGGATGGAGAAATTCTAACAGGAATGTTTTTTGAAGATGTCAATGGGGATGCCCAAGATGATTTGATCATCACAGACTTTGCTGATTTGATTGTGGTATTTTGGCATGATAATCACTACACCAATCCTTATTGGCGCTCGGCATTTGGTTTCTCACGTTGTAATGACCCTCTGATGAACTTAAATTTTGAGGATTGGACTGGGGACGGGATTTTAGATGTAGTTGGGGAATATCTCACTTCTTATGGCGGTTCGGCCTTGTGCATTTATGAAACGAATAAGATCATCGTTCATTGCGATTTGACGGAGTGTAAGGAAGTGTGGTCTGGGGTGGTTGGAAAACGCATTGAAGATGGAAACACAGGCGGGTTAGTTCAACAGCAAATCCAAATCAGTCCTTTTTCTGGGCCAGACAATAAGCCAGGAATTCGCGCCCTGGAAGAAGGTTTTGCGATTTCTTGTTGTAATATTCTTGTAGAAGGCTTTTATCCCACTGGTATTTTGACCTCCACACTGACTCTTTATACATTGAATGGCGATTTGTTTGAGGAGACAGATCGTCAAATTGTCAGCTTCCCACGCCCATTTAATATCCAACCTGTTTTGAGCGTGACCAATTCAAAAGGTGTTCTTGCCTTAGTGTCATCCGAATTTAATTTTTCAGCCAGTAGCCCAAATGAATTTTGTGATTTGTACATTCGTGGAGATCATGCGGGGCCCCGTTTTGGTTGCCGAAATGATTTCACAGTTGTTATGTGGCAAGATATTACCGGAGATTCTCAGGATGATGTAGTTGTCATTACCTATTCCGCTGGATACCCAATAGACAGAGAAGGTAATTCGCTGGATGAAATCTCCTGTATGCACCAACACCTCCTCGCCTTCCAATACGACGGCCAAACCGCCACCGAAATTGCCAACGTGACGGGGTGTGTCATCCGAGATGATTTATTCGGTGTCCGCCTCGAAGATTTGGACGGCGATGGCAACCCCGAAATTATCGCCGCCCCCAATGGCGAACTCAGTCACCGCGCCTACAAATGGAATGGGTCACAGTTCGTGTTTTGGAGCGAGTTACCGGAACCTTGACACAACAAATTCACGCATCACGTTTCACGTAACAAAACCAGACACCCAACCACCTGACACCCCATGTCCCTCGATCACACCACCTACCTCTCCCCCTACTCCTGGCGCTACGGCTCCCCCGACATGCGCGCCCTCTGGAGCGAAGTCCACAAACGCCGCACCTGGCGCAAACTCTGGGTAGTCCTCGCCGAAGTCCAGGCCGAATTTGGCCTCGTCACCCCCGCCCAGGTGGACGACCTCCGCGCCCACGCCGACCAGATTGACGTAGACCGCGCCCACGAAATCGAAAAAGACATCCAACACGACGTGATGGCCGAAGTCAAAACCTTCGCCGAACAATGCCCCCTCGGCGGGGGAATTATCCACCTGGGGATGACTTCGATGGACATCGTGGACAACACCGACGCCCTCCGCGTCCGCGAATCGCTTGATCTCCTGCTCGGGAGGGTGCGTACTTTGCTCGATCAGTTCGCCACCCTGATCGAAACCTGGGCCGCCACCCCCATCATGGCCTTCACCCACCTCCAACCCGCCGAACCCTCCACCCTCGGCTACCGCTTTGCCCAAACCGCGCAAGACCTCCTCACCGACTACGAAAACCTGACCCGCCTCCGCGCCGCCGTCAAAGGTAAAGGGCTAAAAGGAGCGGTTGGCACATCCGCCTCGTACACCGAACTCTTTGGCAAAGACAACCTCGCAAAATTTGAAACCCGCGTCTCCGAACGCCTGGGATTACCCTTTTTCCCCGTCACCACGCAGGTGTACCCCCGCAAACAAGACTACGACATCGTCAGCGCCGTCGCCGGACTGGGCGCCACCCTCTACAAATTCGCCTTCGACCTTCGCCTCCTGCAATCCCCCCCACTCGGCGAACTCTCCGAACCCTTCGGCAAAAAACAGATCGGCTCCTCCGCCATGCCCTTCAAACGCAACCCCATCAACGCCGAAAAGATCGACTCCCTCGCCCGGATGTTGGCCCAATATCCCCGCCTCGCCTGGGACAACGCCGCCCACACCCTCCTCGAACGCACTCTAGACGACTCCGCCAACCGCCGCACCTCCCTCCCCGAAACCTTCCTCATTGCCGACGAACTCCTCCTCACCACCCTCAAAATCACCAAAGACCTCCGCATCAACGAACCCGCCATCCACCGCAACATGTCCATCTACGGCCCCTTCGCCGCCACCGAAAAAGTCCTCATGGCCCTCGGCAAAGCGGGCGCCGACCGCCAGGACATGCACGAACGCATCCGCGTCCACGCCATGAACGCCTGGGCCAAAGTGCAAATGGGCGAGCCGAATCCGCTGATTGAACTCATCGCCCACGACGAAACGATGCTATCCTACCTGCCCGAAACCGAACTCCGCGAATTGATGGATGCGAGTGATCATGTCGGGGATGCGCCGGAGCGGGCGCACCTCCTCGCTCAGAATATCCACTTAACCATTAAAAATTGACTATTCCCAATTGACCATTATGTACCCCTACCTCCAAACCGCCCTCCCCCACCCCTTCACCTCCACCGACCTCCCCCTCCCCGGCAAAATGACCGGCAAAGTCCGCGACATCTACCGTCCCGAACCGGGCAAACTCCTCCTCATCACCACCGACCGCCTCTCTGCCTTTGACCGCATCCTCGGCGCGGCCCCGTACAAAGGCCAGGTGCTGAACCAACTCGCCGCCTGGTGGTTCGACCAAATCCACCCCATCATCCCCTCCCACAAACTTTCCATCCCCGACCCGAACGCCCTCCTCGCCGTCGAAGTCGAACCCTTCCCCGTCGAAGTCATCGTCCGCGGCTACATCTCCGGCGTGACCAAAACCGCCCTCTGGTATCGCTACGCCCTCGGCGAACGGGAAATCTACGGCCACCCCTTCCCCGAAGGCCTGACCAAAAACCAAAAACTCCCCACCCCCATCATCACCCCCACCACCAAAGGCGGCCCCAGCGGCCACGACGAACGCCTCACCTGCGCCGAAGTCGTCGAACAAGGCTACCTCGACGCCGAAACCTGGAACACCGTGCAAAACGCCGCCCTCGCCATCTTCGCCCTGGGCCAGCAAGTCGCCGAAAAAGCCGGGCTGATCCTCGTAGACACCAAATACGAATTTGGCCGTGCCCCCGACGGTCGAATCATGATCATTGACGAAGTTCACACCCCCGACTCCTCCCGCTACTGGAAAGCCGACACCTACCCCGAACGCCTCGCCGCCGGACAAGAACCGGAAAACTTCGACAAAGAATTCGTTCGCCTGGAATACGCCGCCAAAGGCTACCGCGGCGACGGCGAACCCCCCGACATGCCCGCCGACCTCTGGCTCCGCGTCGCCGAACGCTACATCACCCTCTACGAACGCCTCACCGGACAGGAGTTTGTGCCGGGTGCGTATCCGGTGGGGGAGAGGTTGGCGGGGAATTTGGGAGTCTGATGTTGGAAAACGAAGATTTACGAAACCTCGGAGAAAAATATGCAAACGAGGAACCCATCCTTTTTGCCTTGATCGAAAATGGGCAGGTGCCAGATTGGACAACTGAAAATTTCCCCGAGTTTTGCTTGTGGCTCCCTGAATCCATTTTTGATGAAATACAGGAATTGGCCCAACAAAGGAATTGTAAGATCCTTGAGAGTATTGATAAATATGCTCAGACTACTGTCCATCATAATAAATTGGTTGACCTGATGCTGGAATTCGGAACAATTGGAACCCTTACCGATAATCCAGATATAAAAATCGTGATTTCCAAACTTCAAAAGCTGGCCTTTGAAATTAATGAAAAAGACACAAACCAACTCCTTATCGAAGGCCCGTAAACATCCGAGACAAAAAATATGACAAACCCTCTCGCTATCATCCTCTTTGGCTCTCCCTCCGACAAAGATCACGTCTCCAAAATCGTCGCCGCGCTCGATCAATTTGGCATCGAAAGCGCCCTGCACATCGCCTCCGCCCACAAAACCCCGCGCCGCCTGCTGGATTTACTCGACGAATACGAATCCAACCCCCGCCCAAAGGTGTACATCACCGTTGCCGGACGGAGCAACGCCCTCAGCGGCATGGCGGACGCGGCGGTCACCTCCCCCGTCATCGCCTGTCCGCCGTCCGCCAGCAGTTTCGGCGGCGCGGACATCTACTCCTCCCTCCGCATGCCCTCTGGCGTCAGCCCGATGGTGATCCTCGAACCCGAAAACGCCGCCCTCGCCACCGCAAAAATCTTCGGCCTGCTCCTGCCGGACATTGCTGAAAAGGTGAAGGCGTACCAGGAAAATCATCAGAAGCGGTTGGAAGAGGCGGATGCAGGGCTGAGGGGATGATTGTTTGCTAACTGGCCCCCGCCTCGGCGATGAAGTCGCCGGGCTACAAGACGACGCCCGTTGAAACGGGCTACCCGAGCCGGATTGATCCGGCGTGGTTTCGTAGCCGGGGGACTTCATCCCCCGGCGGGCTGAAAATAACTGGAACGCGAAATTGACTAATTGGCCCCGCCCGGCGATGAAGTCGCCGGGCTACCAAACGACGCCCGCTAAACCGGGCTACCATAGCCGTATTTATTCGGCGTGGTTTCGTAGCCGGGGGACTTCATCCCCCGGCGGGCCGAAAATAATTGAAACGCGAAATTGACTAATCGGCCCCGCCCCGGCGATGAAGTCGCCGGGCTACAAGACGACGCCCGCTAAACCGGGCTGAGCCGGATTGATCCGGCGTGGTTTCGTAGGCTTCAACCCCCGGCGGGCTGGAAATAACTGAAACGCGTAATTGACAAATCGTCCCCCGCCCGGCGATAAAGTCGCCGGGCTACCAAATGACGCCCGTTGAAACGGGCTACCTGAACTGGATTGATCCGGCGTGGTTTGCGAGGGGGGGGCATCCCCCGACGGGCTAGAATGAACTGAAACGTGAAATTAAGTTTTTCCTCCCCAACCCGTTTGAACGGAGTCATGAAATCTTATTCATGGCTATTCCCCAGCCTGTCGCAACACCGCCTCGATAACATGCTGGCTAAGGCTGATACTGTTCTCTCTTAATTTGATGATTTCTGGTTGAATGTTTGGTATGAGATTGGCTTGTTTTGCCTTGAGTAAAATCCCCAACGTTCCGATTTTGGGCAGTCCCAATTCGGTAAGTTTTCGTCGCCCCTTTTTCTCGTCCATAAGCACCCAATCGGCGTTCAGTTCGCGGGCTAAAACAATGGTCTCTGCCTCACCCGCATCAAGTTCATCGAGCAACACCGCAACGGCAAGGCGATCTTTGACTGGAACCACGGAAACCCAATTGGCGCGTGCAACCTCAAGTTTTGCCCCTCCGCTTTCACGCCCTTTCGTTACGGTTTCATCAAAAACAGCTTGGGCTATCGTGATTTCCCCAAAAATTTGGCGTAGCAAATCAAACCGCCCAATGCTCGCTAATCCGATCAGAGGTGTCGCATTTGAAACGGTAATCATGTCCCCTGGATTTTTAAAGCCTCTACCGCCGCAAATTCTTCCGCGAGTTCCTCATCCGAATAATCCAGGTATGCAATCCCGCGCTGGCGCAACAAATCGAGAAACTCACTCCGCGTTATGTTTAACAAACTTGCCGCTTTTCCAGACGAAATACGTTCCTCTGTGAACAACGACAGCACTAACCACTCTGTCGCCCGCCGTTGGACTTCTATTTTGCCAATGCCGAAGTTGAGTAAAGGTGTTGGCAATCGGATTTCAAGAATTGTATCTGACATCATTTCATTCCTTATCGTTCCGTGATGTGGAAATTATACCTGATGCTTGTATTTATCTCCCCAACCCGTTTCAACAGGTTTCCCCTCCCAAGCCATGAATCCCCATTCGTGGTAAAACGCATTGCGATTCTTTTCCTCCTTCCCCTGATTCTCTCCGCCTGCATCCCTGTTCCTCCTCAACCCACTCCGACACCATCCACTCAACCCCTTTCCGACCTCTTCGATAAAAAATGGATTTACCAATACGCAATTGAAAATAGCGAAAAAACGATGGAATATCAGCATTTCATTGATAAGGAAATATGGGTCACATTTTCTTCTCAACTTCACCAGGAAAAGCCTTGTGAGGATATCTTCGGAGCGAAAAACATATCATCCGATTCCAGATGTTTTTCTGGCTTTGATGGGTGTAATGATTTCTGGGGAATTTACTCAATAACCGAAGATGGAAAATTTGAAATTCATACAAGATATTCTGAGTTAGTCGGTTGTCCCGTGCGAATTGAGACCCAAGAATCCGAATTTACTATTGGTTCGGAAATTTACACCAGCGATCCATTTACCCAAGCCTTTGGTTCCGCTATTAGAATCGAAATCAATAACACTGAACTCAAACTCTACTACCCCTCTACCCAGCAGAACTTTTTACTCTTTACCCTCACCACTCACTAAACCATCCCTTATTTCCCCTCTCTACCCTATTTACCTTGTCTACCCCCTTCCCCCCCCCCTCCTCCCTCTCCGAAGAATGCGGCGTCTTCGGCATCTCCACCATCCACAACGACGTCGCCCGGCTCACCTACTTTGGCCTGTTTGCCCTCCAACATCGGGGGCAGGAGGCCGCCGGGATTGCTGTCAGCGATGGGCGCACGATGCAAATGCACAAAGGCGTGGGCCTCGTCTCGCAAGTGTTTGACGAAACCCTCATGCAGGACATGAAAGGCGACTACGCCATCGGCCACACCCGGTACTCCACCACCGGCTCCTCCCACCTCCGCAACGCACAACCCTTCCAACTCGAAACCCGCCACGGCCCCATCGCCCTCGCCCACAACGGCAACCTCGTCAACGCCGCCGAACTGCGGGAAACCCTCTTCGCCCGCGGCGTCCCGCTGACTTCCTCCTCCGATAGCGAAGTGATGGCCGTCATGCTCGCGGGCGCCCCCGGGGATACGATGATGGATCGCATCGCTTATTGCATGGTTCAATGGGTGGGCGCGTACTCGCTCGTCATCCTGACCCGCGACGGGGTGTACGCCGCCCGCGACCCGTGGGGGTTACGTCCCCTGACCGTGGGCGCGATGCCGGAATGGGGCCACGCGGTTGCCTCCGAAACGGGGGCGCTGGAAACGATAGGCTGTACCGCCGTCCGCGAAGTCCAACCCGGCGAAATCGTCGCCCTGCACAAAGCGGCGTTGATCGTCCGGCAGGCGCTCCAACCGAAAAAACAGCTCGCCCTTTGCACGTTTGAGCATGTCTACTTCTCCCGCCCGGATAGCCTATGGGACGGGAAAGTCGTTCACAACGTTCGGGTGCGGTTGGGTGAACGGCTTGTCGCAGAGGCCCCGGTCGAGGCCGATCTCGTCATCCCCGTACCGGATTCGTCTATCCCGGCGGCGATTGGCTACGCGCGCGCCAGCGGGATCCCGTTCGAGATGGGATTGATCAAAAACCGCTACATCGGGCGGACGTTCATCCAGCCGTCGCAGGAAATGCGGGAGCGGGGGGTGTACATGAAATTTAACCCCGTGCCGACAGTGTTGGAGGGGAAACGGATCGTCGTCATTGACGATTCCATTGTCCGGGGCACCACCTCCCGCCGGTTGGTGAACATGCTCCGGGACGCGGGCGCGGCGGAAGTCCACATGCGGATCACCTGCCCCCCGATCACCCATCCCTGTTTCATGGGCGTGGACATGCCCACCCACGAAGAACTCATCGCCCACAACATGACCCCCGCCGAAACCTGCGAATTCATCGGCGCGGATAGCCTGCACTACCTCTCGCTGGAGGGGATGATGGAGGCCATTGACAGCCCGACCGGGTATTGCAACGCGTGTTTTACGGGCGTGTATCCGTTTCCGGTGGGGGAGGGGGTGGGGAAGAAAGTGTTGGAAGGGGTGGTTGCATGAAGACAAAAAAACTTTGGGTGGAAATAACTGGAATATTGGGGGTAATTTTTTTTGTTTTATCGGCTTGCCAATCTGCTGAAGTCTCCATGCCGACGCCTTCGTTCGTTGCTCCATCTGCCAGTGAAACGCCTGCGCCAACCTGGACACCTTCTTCTGTTCCAACTGAATTTTTCACGGACACCCCTGAGCCTACGATTGCCCCAACGCCAACGGAAACTCCAACTCCTGAACCAGTGGAGATTCAATTCCCGCTATCTGATGTGCTTATTAATTTTGGCTCCAGTAATTTTGAATGTGAAGAGAATATTCTTTCTCCAGCGCAAGTCTGGATTTCTGAGTATCCGTATGCGGATAAATCACCAATTTTGAAGGATGAAAACATTGGTTATTATTATCCAACTTGGTCGCCTGATGGAGAATGGTTTGCGTATCTGGCTATAGAGAGAAAAAATCCAGTTGAAAACATTTTTGATGGATTTCGAGATGTAATCTATGGTGAAAGTGACAGTATAGGGATGGTGCGAAGGGACGGTAGCGAAGCTAAAAAACTTACCGATCTATTTCCGCGACTTGAGGCTCATTCGTTGCAAAACTCAGATGATGGCATTGTGGAAGTGTGTGATGGGTCTTTTGGTATTCAAGGAATTGATGGGTGGTCGCCTGATGGAAGATGGGTTGTCTTTTCCTATACATCTTTTGTGCAATCAACAAGTGGTATAAGCGGCGGTTTGTATTTTCTCAATGTTCAAACCTTGGAAATTTATAATTTTGAAGATGCCCGAACTCCACTCTGGCTATCTGCGGATGAGTTTGCAGTATTTCAAAAAGATGCAAAGCAAATCGCAATTTATACTCCTACCGTGTCGAAACCAATTAAGGTATTCTCTTTTCCCCCCCAATTGAGTTCTAATTATCAATTTAGTAGTCTCTTTGGAAATAAAGAAAAAGATGGCCTATTTATTGTTGGTCTTGACGGTTATTTAGCAAAAGAATCGGATTTATGGGAGCTTGATTTTGAGAGCGGGGAATGGAAAATCGTTGCATCCTTTGATAACAGTTTTTCTTTAATCGATCTTGGTAAAGCCAAGGGTGTATTTTGTAATTCGGAAGATGACACATTTCTTTTTCGGGAGATTGAACATTGGGAAATCACTGGTTCTATTCAAAAAGCAGATAGTCGTTGTTCAAGCACACATTTTCAGGATGGGGCCGGAAATGAAGTAGTTGCTTTTTTGACAGGTGAAACTGTTGATGAAGTATGGGTTACGAGTGTTTACGGTAGAACACCAGATAATCAATTATTATTCTCCCTTGAAAACTTGGGCTTTGAGTACAGTCATTTTGCTCAATTGCTTGATCTGGCCTGGAAACCATAAAAAAATACTATGAACCTCCTCCTCCTCGGCTCCGGCGGACGTGAACACGCCCTCGCGTGGAAACTCGCCCAGTCCCCTCTCCTCACCCACCTCTACGCCCTCCCCGGCAACCCCGGCATCGCGCAACACGCCGAACTCCTCCCGGGCTCCCTCACCGACCTCCCCGGCATCGTTGCCCTCGCCAAAGAAAAAGCGATAGACCTCGTTGTTGTCGGGCCGGAAGATCCCCTCGCGGCAGGCCTCACCGACCACCTCCTCGCCGCGGGCATCCCCACCTTCGGCCCCACCCAAGCCGCCGCGCAACTGGAAAGCTCCAAAGCCTTCTCCAAAGACTTCATGGCCCGCCACAACATCCCCACCGCCCGTTATCAGTCCTTTACAGATTTTGACGCCGCGCTGGCATATTTCAGGCAGTGGTCAGTGGTCAGTGGTCAGTATTCAGTAACCAGTGTTCAGTTTCCAGTGATCAAGGCGTCTGGGCTGGCGGCGGGAAAAGGAGTAATTTTGCCGAATACTGCCGAAGAAGGAGAAAACGCGCTACGGGAAATCATGCTAGACGGAAAATTTGGCGACGCGGGTGCAGAAGTCGTCATCGAAGAACGGCTCACCGGGCGGGAAGTGTCCATCCTCGCCTTCAGCGACGGCAAAACCGTCGTCCCCATGCTCCCCGCGCAGGATCACAAACGCCTGCTCGATCACGACGAAGGCCCCAACACGGGCGGAATGGGCGTCTTTGCCCCATCCCCCTACTGCCCCCCTGAATTGATCCAGCAAGCGATGAAAACCGCCATCCAACCCGTGATTGACGGAATGCGCGCCGAAGGCCACCCGTTCGTCGGTGTGCTGTTTGCCGGACTGATGCTCACCCCGAACGGCCCCAAAGTCCTCGAATACAACTGTCGCTTTGGTGACCCCGAAACCCAGGCCGTCCTCCCCCTCCTCGAAACCGACCTCCTTGAAATCATGCTCGCCTGCGTGAATGGCAAACTGGATACCCTCGCTGATCACATCCGCTGGAAAGATGCCGCGTCCGTCTGCGTGGTCCTGGCCTCAGGCGGCTACCCCGAATCCTACCCGCGCGGCCTCTCCATCACCGGGCTGGACACCCTCCCCGACAACGTGATTGCCTTCCACGCCGGGACAAAGTCCGAAAACGGGCAAATCCAAACCAACGGTGGCCGCGTCCTCGGCCTCACCGCCGTCGCCCCCACAATGTCCGAGGCCCGCACCCTGGCCTATCAAGCCGTCGAAAAAGTTCACTTTGAAGGGATGCACTTTCGCACGGATATTGCAGGTGAGTCGCACGATGGAATATAATTTTAGAACCCTATTGAATTCGTAAGAGGATCTGAAAATGGCACTTGTCAATTACCGAGATGTTCTGCGCGCAGCAAAACAACTGACGAAAGAAAAGCAAGCTGAATTAGCCGTCACAATTTTTCGCGACGCAAAAAAAGCGGCGGATAAACCCACCGCGCAAGAAATCACCATTACACCCTTTTTTGGCCTCTCCCAAACGGAACTGAATGTGCTGTCACACGCCATGCTGGCCTCAGAACATCAAACCAGACTGGAATTTTTGTTGGGACAAAACCGTGAAGGGAAACTAACCATTCAGGAAGAGAAAGAATTGGATGATTTGCTCGCAGAAATCGATCAATTGGCGTTGTTGAAAGCGAAAGCTGATTACACGCTCTCCTTATTCCCCAAAAATCACTAAAATGTCAGATGGGATTCCAGCACCCCTCCGGCAAGCCGTTGTAGAAACGGCCAAAGGAGTTTGCGCGTATTGTCATAGTCAGGAGGCTTTGATGGGGGTGACATTTGAAGTGGATCACATCATCCCACGTTCGAAAGGCGGCAACACCTCCCTGGATAATTTATGCCTTTCGTGTCCCACATGCAACCGGCATAAATCCACAAAAACCGAAGGCACCGATCCCATTACGCATCAAATTATTTCGTTTTATCATCCTGTAAACGATTCTTGGGCTAAACATTTTGTGTGGAGTGAGGATGGCTCAAAATTGCTCGCTTTAACGCCCTCAGCCCGTGTCACCATCGAGACTCTAAAAATAAACCGCCCGGCCTTGATCCAACTCCGCCTGTATTGGGCCGCAACCCACCATCACCCACCAACCGATGATCCTCGGAGAAGAAATTGACCAATTCCCAATTCCTAATTCCTAATTCCCAATCCGCCTACGCCTCCGCCGGAGTCAACATTGACGCCGGAAATCGCGCCGTTGCCCTGATGAAAGACGCGGTCAAATCTACCTACACCCCCGCCGTGCTGTCCGAAGTCGGCTCGTTTGGCGGGCTGTTTTCCGCAGCTGCGCTCAAAGGGTTGTCCGACCCGGTGCTGGTGGGCACCACTGATGGGGTGGGGACAAAAGTCGCCCTTGCCGCACAAGCCGGACGTTACCGGGGCATTGGGCACGACATTGTCAACCACTGCATCAACGACATCCTCGTACAGGGCGCGCGCCCATTGTTTTTCCTCGATTACGTCGCCTCCAGCCGCCTCGAACCGGAAATGGTTGCCGAAATTGTCACCGGGATGGCGGAGGCGTGTCGCGCGGCGGGGTGCGCCCTTCTCGGCGGGGAAACGGCGGAAATGCCGGGGGTGTATCACAACGGGCACTTTGACGTGGCCGGAACCCTGATCGGCGTCGTCAACCGCCCGGATCTGCTCCCCCGCGTGGCCCGTCCCGGCGACCAACTTCTCGGCCTCGCCTCCTCCGGCCCCCACACCAACGGCTACTCCCTCATTCGCCGCATTTTTGACGGTGTCCCCCTCGATCACATTTACCCCGAACTCGGCCTCCCGCTCGCTGACGTTCTCCTCGCCTCTCATCGCTCTTACCTACCACTGCTTACTGACCACTTATCACTGATTACTGCCCTCGCCCACCTCACCGGCGGCGCCTTCCTCGAAAACCTCCCCCGCGTCCTCCCCGAAGGTTGCGGCGTGCGTATCGCCAGGAATTCGTGGCCTGTCCCGCCGCTGTTCCCCCTCATCCAACGCCTCGGCAACATCTCCGCCCTGGAAATGTACCGTGTCTTCAACATGGGCATCGGCATGGTCGCCATCGTCCGCCCCGAACACCTCGCCGAAGTGCAAACCGGAATCCCGGAAGAAACGTGGGTGATTGGGGAGGTCGTGGAAGGGCGCGGCGTCGTGATAAGTAATGAGTAATGAGTAACGAGTATTTTTACTCATTACTCGTTACTCATTACTCGTTATCCAAAATCTACCTCTATGACCTCTACCTCAGCCCCCCCCCCCCCCGCCCGTCTCGTCGTCCTCGCCTCTGGCAACGGAACTAACCTCCAAGCCATCCTCGACGCCTGCGACAATGGCACGCTCCCTGCCGAAGTCGTCGCCGTTATCAGTGACCGGAAAAACGCCTTCGCCCTGCAACGGGCGATGGATCGGGGTATCCCCGCGCTGTACCGTCCCTGGGGCGTGTACCAAAAAGCGGGCAAACTCCGCACCACCTACGATTTAGACCTGGCCGTGCTCGTCAACCTGTACGAACCCGACCTGATCATCCTCGCCGGATGGATGCGCCTCCTGGCGATGTCCTTCCTCGAACATTTCCCGGAGATGGTCATCAACCTGCACCCGGCGATGCCCGGCAAATTTCCTGGCACTGACGCGATAGAACGAGCTTATGAAGCTTTCAAACGCGGAGAAATTAATTACACTGGTGTCATGGTCCACTTTGTGCCCGATGAGGGGATGGATAATGGTCCGATAATTTCAATAGCACCTGTTCTAATTTACCCTGACGATACGCTCGAAACCCTCGAAGCCCGCGTGCATGAGACGGAGCATCGAGTGTTTGTCGAGGCGATTAGGAAAGTGTTGATGGATGCATAGCTTTGGAAATGACAAATTTTGAGATCATTCGAGTAGTTTTAGTTTATTTTTTTCTTGGGCTGGGTTTTCTTTTCTGGCTGATAGGATTAATTTCTAATTTTCGCTATTTAGAAGGTTGGCGAGTAACTGAGAAAACACTTCGCGTTTCAACTTTATGGACAATTAGAGGAACTATATCCGTATCTTTGTGCATACTTATTGTCATGCCAGAAAGATGGCTTACCGCTCTATTTTTACTGATCGTAATGATGTTACTAGCTGGCCTCCACTACTATGTTGGAATCAGACAGATAAGATTTTGGGACGAAGGATGGCAAAACAGCTGGATATATCGAGTGCTTACTCGAAAAAATAAACCTGACGCCAAACACTGAAAGAGTTTTAGAAGATTGAATAAAGCTCTTTTATGTTGGATGAATTTTCGGATGAAGAGTTATTTTTGTTGAAGGTTGAAGGTTGAAAGTTAGGCACCTTCAACTTTCAACCTTCAACTTTTGACATTCAATCAAGGAGACCCCATGCCCACTGCCCTCTTTTCCCTCTCCGATAAAACCGGCCTGATCACCTTTGCCCGTGGCCTGATCGAATCAGGCTGGGATTTGCTCGCCAGCGGGGGGACTGCCCGTGCCCTTCGCGAAGCGGATTTAGCCGTCGTGGATATTGCCGAATACACCAACTCGCCCGAAATTTTGGGCGGACGGGTGAAAACCCTGCACCCGGCGGTTCACGGCGGCATCCTCGCCCGCGCCACTGACGAAGATGCCGCCCAACTCGGCGAGATCAACGCCAAATACATTGACCTCGTCGCCTGTAGCCTGTACCCGTTTGAACAAACAATTGGCAAGCGGGATGTCACCCTCGCGGACGCCATCGAAAATATTGACATCGGCGGGGTCACGCTCATCCGCGCGGCGGCGAAGAACCACGCGCGGGTCACGGTGGTGACCGACGCGGCGGATTTCCCCGAAATTTTGCACGAGATTCAGACCCACGGCGGGACCTCGCTCAAAATGCGGGCGCGGTTGGCGGTCAAAGCCTTCGCCCACACGGCAGATTACGATGCGGCGATCACCAAATATTTGAGCGAACAACTGTCCTACGACACCGGGCACCTCACCCCGCAAGAGAACCACCCTCTGCGCCTCACCCTGTACCCGATCCAAACCCTGCGCTACGGCGAAAACTGGCATCAAACCGCCGAAATTTACGGCTACACCCCCAATGCCGGACCGATGGGCGGGCACCTCCTGCAAGGCAAACCGCTCTCGTACAACAACATGCTCGATCTGGATGCGGCCTGGCGGGCGGCAGTCAGCTTTGAGCGGCCCAGTGTGGTGATCGTGAAACATCTCTCCCCGTGCGGGGTGGCGTGCGGCGACACGTTGGGGGACGCGTACCCGCGCGCGTTCGCATCCGATCCGGTATCGGCGTTCGGCGGGGTGGTGGCGGTCAATCGCCCGTTTGACGCGGGGATCGCCAACCAACTGGGCGATCTGTTCCTCGAATGTATCGCCGCCCCCGGTTTTACCTCCGAGGCGATGGACATTTTGAGCAAAAAGAAAAACCTGCGTCTGCTGACGATGCCCGACACGCGCGTGGAACCAGAACACGAACTCCGCTCGATCACGCGCGGGTTTGTGCGCCAATCCATAGATTTTGGCGATCCGGTGGAAACGACGTGGAAAGTGGTGACCGAGCGCCAACCCACCCCCGAAGAGTGGGGGGCGATGCAGTTCGCGTGGATCGCCTGCCAGCATGTGAAATCGAACTCGATAGTGTTTGCAGTCGGGGAGGCGACGGTGGGGATCGGGGGTGGGCAACCGAACCGGGTGGACTGTGTGAAGATTGCCGCGGAACGGGCGGGGGAGCAATCGAACGGGGCGGTGATGGCCTCCGACGCCTTTTTCCCGTTCCCGGATTCGGTGGAAGCGGCGGCGAAGTACGGGATTACGGCAATTGTTCAGCCGGGGGGATCATTGCGGGATGATCTTTCGATTGAGGCGTGTAATAAGTACGGGATTGCGATGGTGTTTACGGGGGTGAGGCATTTCCGGCATTAGGGGGGGCGGTACATACGGTAAATAGAGTAAATACGGTAAAGAGGGTAGATACGGTAGACTTTTGTTTACCTTATCTACCCTCTTTACTTTATTTACCCTATGTACTTTATACTTATCCCCAAAAACTAGACCACACCTTAAGGTGATAAAATCGCCTCCCCCACCCCAAGACGGAGGCTAAGATGTCCCAAAAAAGAACCAGAAGAAGCGCCCAATTCAAAT
>WBZL01000808.1_pt1 | contig 34669 bp, 39 predicted proteins | sample 5204291 | NCBI WGS metagenome assembly WBZL01 (sample SAMN12344345, study PRJNA552823) | activated sludge metagenome | biome: Activated sludge suspended growth; feature: Nitrification reactor; material: Wastewater; isolation source: activated sludge from nitrification reactor of wastewater...
ACCACAGGAGGGCAGTTGCGGCTTGGCATCTACAGTGATTCGGGGAATGCCCCGGGGGCTTTGCTGGCGGAAACAGCCGCCTTCACGCCGGTCGCGGGGTGGAATACCCGAACTGTGTTGACTCAACCATCCCTACCGGCGGGAACCTACTGGCTGGCATTCCTGCCGCAGAACAACACACTGGCAGGGAGGTTGACTGTGGCGGGTTCGGGTCGTTATTATGCCTACCCCTTCGGGTCCCTGCCTGCCGCGTTCTCCTCGTCGAACACGGCGGATACCTTCCGCTTTTCGATGTACGCCACATTGCTCATACCATGAGCCATCTCTAATTCAACAAACCGCCGCCGAATTATCAGTTCGACGGCGGTTTGTTCCTTTTGTAGGAATCGCAACTTTCACAAATACTTCATGCCTTTTCGGGTCAACGTACCCTGCGCTTACCTCGGCGATTTATCTTCACCCCGATTGCGGATGCACAGCCGCGTGCTTCATGTGAGCCAGCACTCCCACGAATCCGTTCAAGCGTTGTTGCGAAACCGCCTCTTGTAGATTCATCGGCAGGTAGAAATCGGCGGGGACGCTGAGAATCTCTCCCAGGGTGGAGCCGTTCAACCCGTCGCGAAGAATCGAAGCCAGTCCGCGCACGGTGGGCGATTGCGGCGGAATGTCGAAGTAAAAAAGGATCGTATCATCGGGCTGTTTCTCAGCGACCAGGAACACAGCGGTCATACATTCGGGCACGGTTTCCATGCGATCGCGTTGCGCTGTGTAACGGTCGGGCAGGGGCGGGAAGGTCTCGGCGTACCCGATCAGCGTTTCCAGTTTTTCTTCGCGCGTCATCGAAGCGAAATCGTCTACGATCTCTTGGAGGGTGAGGGGGATGGGCATATGTTCACCACGAAGGACACAAAGAACACGAAGGAAAAAAACCTTTGTGTCCTTTGTGTTTCATAGGATTTTATTTTTCGATCGGCGCGTCGACGAGGTTGCCCCACTCCGTCCATGAGCCGTCGTAGTTTTTTACAGCGGGATACCCGAGCAGGTATTTCAACACGAACCACGTCAGCGAAGAGCGTTCGCCGATGCGGCAATACGCGATCACCTCGCCGTCCGCTTTGATATTCTTCCCTTCATACAACGCGCGCAATTCTTCGGGGGTCTTAAACGTGCTGTCCGCTTCATTCACGGCGGTCGCCCACGGAATGCTCACCGCGCCGGGGATGTGTCCGCCGCGTGTGGCGCCCTCTTGCGGGTAATTCGGCATCGAGATCAACTCGCCCGAATATTCCTTCGGCGAACGCACGTCTACAAGCGGCTTCTTCTCGTTGGACTGTTTCAACACCTCATCGCGGAAGGCGCGGATGGACCGATCCGCTTCTTTCGCGCGGTAGGCTGTTTTCCCATAGGAGGCGATTTCCTTCACCAGCGGCCGGTTCTCCTTCTCCCACTTGAGGCGCCCGCCGTTCATGATCTTCACATTCTCGTGTCCGTAATATTGGAACAGCCACAGCGCGTAGCATGCGAACCAGTTGGATTTATCGCCATAAAAAACGACGGTGGTGTCGTTGGCAATGCCGAGGCTCGAGAGAGTCTCCTCGAACTTTTCTTTGGTGAGAAAATCGCGGCGCAACGGATGTTGGAGCGTGCTGAACCAATCTACTTGCGCGGCGCCGGGGATGTGCCCCACCGCGTACAATAACGGGTCTTCATCCGATTCGAGGATGCGGACGTTCGCATCGTTCACGTGTTCGGCGACCCAGTCGGTCTCCACAAGAAATTCAGGATAGGCGTACGACATGATGTTTTCCTCTTTTTGGTAGGGTCTCGTTAAAATTAAAAGCAGTCAACTTAAACAAAAGGACAGCGAACAATTCCTGCGCGGCATAATGGATGCGCGGGGGCGTTCACTGCCTGACGAGTTGACTGCTTGCGGAAACGTCTGAGGCAGTGGTTACGAACCCCGCCATAGACACAAGCAATGTTGAAAACTATTGATCGGTTTCATGCTGGCGGCTATTGTACGAATCTTGCCCTGCTTGTCAAGTTAAATATTGGAGCCTGTGCCGCCAAGTTCACTTTGCGATCAGTCGCATGGTTACAGTAAAGTCGCTGTCCTTGCAATGGAATATGTTTCCGCCTCCTAAAATAAATTCCCCTGCTTCGGCGCGTCTGTCTCGTCCAGCCCGCCCCAGCCGTACTTCTTCATATCCACCTTGTCTTTCACGAACATAATACCCTCCTCCTCCAAACGTTGACGTTGCCTCTCCGCGCCCGCGCGTTCGCTGATCTTTCCCTGCGAATTGATGACTCTCTGCCACGGCACATCGTCGGGACAGTTCGCCATCGCGCCGCCCACCCAACGCGGACCGAACGCCTTGTACGCCTCGAACTCCACCCCGTTCGGCGGAGGGAGCATCAGCGCGATCTGTCCGTATGAGGCAACCTTCCCACGCGGGATTTGCCGCACAAGAGTCCACACTTGTTCGTAATAGGCTTGTTGGTTGGGAGGGGAGGCAAAGCGCATGGTAAGTAGTAATTGGTAATTGAGGAAAAGAGGATTAGAGAATTGGAGACTAGAGATTGGTGAATTGACCGCCAGTGATGGTTTTCTCCAGTAATTGACGCGCCGAGTCGAAGGTTAATTCCACTTCGATCTGTTGAAAGCACAGATTGCTTCCCATCAATCCCTTGCGGGCAAAGTAGCCGTTGCCTTCATCGTTGAGGCTGAGGTCGTTGTCCAAGTCCACGCGGCATTCGAGAGTCTCGCCGCAACGATTGCATTTCACATGGAAGGTGAGATATTTTTTCTCAGGCTTGGCAGGTTCGCTGGAGAAGAGCTTTTTGAGGAAGGACATGGTTTACTGATCACTGCTCACTGTTCACTCGATCACTGCTCTCAAAACTCCCACTTCCTCAACACATCCATCGCCTTGTAATTCGTCAAGTCCAATTGCAACGGCGTGATGGAAACGTATCCGCTTGCCAACGCGCCGACATCCGTTCCCTCTTCATTGACACCTGTCGGCTCGTCGCCGCCGATCCAATAATAGGGACGCCCGCGCGGGTCAATGCGCTTATCGAGCGCGTCGCGGTACACGCGCATTCCCTGCCGCGTGATGGCATATCCGTTGATCGCATCAAAACTCAAATAGGGGATGTTGACATTCAACACCACGCCCTCCGCCAGTCCCTGCTCGATGACCTTTTGAGTCACTACTCGTGCCACTTGCGCGGCGTGGCTGTAGTCGGTGACGGTGTTCGCAGGTTTATCTTGCGAAGCCAGCGAGAACGCGATTCCCTTCACGCCAGTGATCACCGCTTCCATCGCGGCGGTCACAGTCCCAGAGTAAGTTACATCGTGACCGATGTTCGAGTAGGGATTGATCCCTGAAACGACCAGATCAACTTTTTCTTCGAGAAACCCAAGCAATGGCAACGCGACACAATCCGACGGCGCGCCGTCAGACATGAACGCGGATGTTCCATCTGCAAGAGTCGTTTCGCGCACGCGCAATGGACGATCCAGCGTTTTCACATGTCCCGATGCAGACCAATTTTTATCAGGCGCGAACACGGTCACTTTGCCAAGTTTGCGAACTTCCTGCGCGAGGGCGAGCAGTCCCGGCGCTTGGACGCCGTCGTCGTTGGTTACGAGGATATGCATGATTCTCCGATTTACGATTTCAGATTTTCGATTTACGATTGCTCGGCGATTATAACTCCGCTGGTTGCGAAAGAAAAAGAAGAGTATGATGCCGGCTCTAACAAAACCTTCACCACCGATTTTAATGTAGTGGTAAGCAAAAGGAATTATTATGTTAATTGTGAAGCGCGAAGGTATCAGTTCGGAATTGGCAGGTGAACGATGTTTGTTAATCGGTCCATAGCAGTCATATCTTTGGTTTGCGTGTTGATCATACCAAGTTGCGTCCGTGAGCCTGCGCCAACTGTTATACTTGACCCTACCGCCACGCCGATTCAACCACAATCCACTTCTGAAGTATTCATCGGAATTCCCCCACTCCGGGACCCTCTCGTCCAATTTGAAAACGAAACTGTGGAAGAATTCGTCGCGCGCATTGCAGTTCGAGACATTAGTTATAGCCGCCCGGTCTTGATTGTCCTGTCGCAATTAGAGATTAGGGGCAATGTGCTCTATGGGGTTCCATCGGGCAGGCAAGATGTGCGCCAATGCTGGTTTTATGAGACCCGCTCAAAGCGAGAATGTACAAGCGAGGATCTGGAAAGATTCTTCCAAGAACGAGCGATTGCCGCGATATTCTTTGCATTTGTTTACTCTGATGGGGTCAAATCTTTATTCCTGGCCGAACATTATTATAGCGGGGATGAAACCAACTTTATCGAATATTATCGCGTGATTCTGGAAAACCGAGATTCAACATGGATTGAAAAAAACATACTCCCGCTCTATTAGTAGTGAAATCCTGTCCTCGGAAGTTTATTGCAACACAAACGTAGGACGAGACGCTTTGCGCATCTCGTCCTACGTTTTCATCCAACCACCGCCGCTTCCACCGATTGGATCGGCGGCAGGAAATCTGCCAGCAATTCCCAATTGTCGCCCGAATCGCGCGTGTAAAACAGTTGACCCGTGTTCGTGCCGACGTACACCCCGGCATCCTCGAACGAATCGAGTCCCATCGCTTCGCGCAGAACATCCACGTGAGCGCGTTCGGGTAATCCCTTTGTGAGTTTTTCCCACGAATTGCCCGCGTCGCGGCTACGCCAGACCGCAAACTGCCCATCCACGCTGATGTGATATTCCTGGCTTTCTTCCGGCACGGTGTAAATCGTGCGCGGATCCGTCGGATGCACGCCAATCGCAAAACCAAAAGGCGTCGGCAACTTGCCCTCGCCGATGTCAACCCAATCTTCGCCGAAGTTGTCACTGCGATACACGCCGCAGTGATTTTGCTGATACAACACATTCGGCGTTGCCGGGTGCATCGTCATTTTATGCACGCATTGACCGAACTCCGGATATTTATCGGGCATAAAATCGGCGCGCACATTTTTGTTATACGGTTTCCACGTCACGCCGCCATCGTCGGTGCGATAACATCCTGCGGCTGACACGGCAATGTACATGCGCTGATCGTTGGTTGGGTCGAGCAGAATCGTGTGCAGGGTCAACCCGCCCGCGCCCGGTCCCCATTCTCCGCGTTGAGGATGATCGTACAGACTTTCATTCAAAGTCCACGTATCGCCGCGATCTTTCGACACAAACAACGAAGCGGGTTGCGCCCCCGCATACAACACATTCGGCTCGCTCGCGCGCCCGGGCTTGATATTCCATACTTTGATCATCTTCTCAGGTTTTTCTTTGATGCTCTCGCCGCCTTCGGAAATGAACGCTTCATCCATCGTGCTGGCTGGTCTGCCCGACTTCGACCCTCGCGACAGGGCAGGCGACTCCTTCGCTTGCGTCCACGTGTTGCCGAGGTCGTCCGAGTGATGGATGGTTGGACCATATACAAAGTGACTCGTCGCCGCGTACAGCCGCTGGTCGCGCGGGTCCATTTGCATGTGCATCACATTCCAACCTTTGAACAGAATGTCGCTCATCTCCCATTTCTTGCGTTTCTCATCGCTCTCGAAAATAAACCCGCCCTTGGTCGTTCCAACCAATATCAGGACTCGTTTGCTCATGTGGGCTTCCTTTCAAAACAGAAAAAATGTTCTAAAACCATTGTATCACATTCCTGCCAGACCATAAGACCTATTGCGGTCGCATTTTTCTCGCGCTAAGATGATGACACAAAGGAGGATGAATGAGGAGAATAATAGGATACGCCGCCGTTCTCATGTTGATTTCCGCTTCGTGCAATTTACCATCGGGGACACAAACGCCTCTTCCTCCATTGAAACCGGATACGCCGCCTGCGGACAATTCCACGCCTTCGATCGTCCCGATCGAAACCTTCCTAACCTACGCATTGCCCACCCCCACGCCGACATTGTCCCTAAGGCTTGTGGTTGCCTATCCCAAGGAGCACATCGTGAATTGCCGCTTTGGTCCGGGCATTGCCTATGCGGTTGTGGGAGAACTGAACCCCGGGAAATTTGCCGAAGTGATCGGTAAAAGCCCCGACCTTGCATGGTGGCAGGTTCGGAACCCGAGCGATCCATCGACAATCTGCTGGCTGTCCTCCGACTTCACCGATACGGAGGGCAACACCGAGGCGGTGCCAGTGGCGACAGCGCCTCCGGTCACTGTATCAGCCGTACTCGTGAGCATCGACCCGGCGGCGATGAACGTGGCATGCGACTCGTTCCCCCGCCTGGTCACCATCACTGTGGAGATCGCGGCATACGGTCCGTCCAATGTGGTTTGGATGTGGAAGGAGGAAAGCACGGGCGATACATCGCAGGAGATGTCCATCCAGTTTGAGGAGGGAGGCGTAAAACGCGCGCAGGATTTTTATCAGGTGCGAAGCGCGAGAGATTACGCCATGATCGTCCAAACGCTGGAGCCGAATATTGTGACGACCCGGGAACCCTTCAAGGCTATTTGCGCTCCCTGATATTTCAACGAAATTGGGAAGCGATTCTGGCGGGATTCCACTATAATGCTGACTGCGCCTTTTTGCGCGCATCAAACTCATGAAATCAAAAAAGAAAACGGTTCAAGAGTCTCTGCTGGCGGAACACCATCGCGATCTGTTGCGCGTGTTGCCGGATACGCTCCTTGAAGTTTCCGCAGACGGCGAGGTGCTGGCATGCCTCCCCGCTCGAAATGCGCAACCGCCTTTTGATGAGGCGCAACGCGTGGGAGGAAACCTCCGTGATTTTTTGCCGCCCCAAGTTTGTTCAGCCGCCTTGTCTGCTGTTCGCCTTGTGTTGGATGACAAACTTGCCCGCCCATTGGACTTTCAATTACCCGGCGCGCCGGAGCCTCGCGGATATGAAATGCGCATCGCGGCATATTCCGAGGCGTCGGCGCTCCTGATTTTCCGCGCTACAACCTTGCCCCAGCATCTTGAATATGATGATGAAAACTTGATCCACGAGTTGGAGGTTAAGAATCAAGAATCGGAAACCCTGCGTGAAAGTTTGGCGGGCATCGTCGGCTCGCTGGAGTTTTCGGAAATCATCGAGAAGATCCTCGATCAAATTAAACGGGTCGTGCCATACGATAGCGCGTCGATTTGGAGGATCGATGGGCGCGAGCAAAAATTTATCGCGGGGCGGAACCTGCCTGCCGAGTTGCTGGTTGGGAACTATAAGTTTGAGATCGACGATGATAATGCCGTCCTTCCGATTTTGAAGGGCGCTGTTCCTTATTTGTTGAAACTCGATGTGCAGAACCAAATGAAGGATTTTCAAATCCCGCCGCATAATTACATTCATTCATGGCTGGCGATACCGCTGAAGGCGCGCGGGGAAATTTTCGGAGTGATCGCCCTGGATGGATGCGAGACGAATCAATTTACGCGCCACCATGCCGAACTGGCGGTCATTTTTGCCGATCAAGTTGCCATTGCGCTTGAAAATTCCCGTTTGTTTTCCGACTTGCAATCCGAATTATTGGAGCGTCAGCGCGCCGAGCGGGCATTGATCGAGGAGGAACAGCGGTATCGTCTGCTTTATGAAACCGCTAAAAAACAGGCGCAGGAACTTGCCCTGATCGGCCGGGTGCGCAATGCCATGGCGCAATCGATCGATCGACGCGGGGTGATCTTCAATGTTGTCGAATCGATCGCCGAATCATTCGGGTACACACAGGTCAGCCTGTATTTACTACAAGATGGGGTATTGATCATGCAACATCAGGTGGGGTATGAGACTCCCTATACAACCATTACCCTCGAGGAAGGCGTGATCGGCAAGGTCGCGCGGACTGGCGTTCCCGAATTTATTGAGGATGTCTCCACAAATTCCTTGTACCGGCAGGCGGTGGAAGGCGTCATCTCTGAAATTTGCATACCGCTATTCGATCAGGGAACCTTTGTGGGGATACTCAACGTGGAAAGCACGCAAGGAGTGAAATTAACAGAAGCCGACTTCAAATTAATCTCGACCTTGGGCGAGCATATCGGTATTGCCCTCGAAAACTCCCGCTTGTTTTCCAATTTGCAAACTGAGTTATCTGAACGGACTCTGATCGAAGTGAACCTTCGCCAACGCGAATTTGTGCTCGAAGCGGTGATGTTTGCCGCCGAACAGTTCCTTACTTCTTCCAATTGGAAGGATGTGATCGAAGTTGTCTTGGAGCGGCTGGGCAGGGCAATGAATGCCACGCATGCCTACTTATTTGAAAACTTCACCGGTCCCGATGGCTTGGAGCGGGCAAAGTTGTTCCGCGAATGGACCGCCCCGGGATTCCCCACCGCAACCGATTACGGTTCATACACTGAGGCGCATATCATCCAGATTCTGCCGGGTAGCGCCAACGAACACCTGCAACGCGGTGAAGCCTACGCCGGTAATTTGAATACCTATTCGCCCGCAGATAAACCCCGTTTTGAAAATATCGGCATGAAAGCCCATGCAGAAGTGCCTCTCGTGGTGGAAGGGCGCTGGTGGGGCACAGTCGGTTTCGACGTCTACGACAACGCGCGCGAATGGACTCATTTTGAAGTGGATACGCTGCGCGTGGTGGCTAATTTGCTGAGTAACGCCATCCGCCGCCAAGCGGACGAGCGCGCCCTGCAAAAAGAGTTGGTGGAACGGAAACAAATCGAAGCCAGATTGCGTCACCGTGAATCGATCCTCGAAGCGGTCGCCGATGCGGCGAACCGGTTCCTGAAATCGTCCGACTGGCGGAACGAGATCGATGCCGTTCTCGAAAAATTGGGCGTCACGGTCAATGCCTCCCATGTCTTTGTGTTCGAAAACCATGAACTACCAGACGGCACCCTGGTCACTTCGATGCAATTTGAATGGGCCGCGCCTCCGCTATCGAGCGGCCTTCATATCCCGGCATACCAAAACATTCCCGTGCGCGAAATTGGTTTTGAAAATTGGTATGAAGCCATGATCGCGGGGCAACCCTATATTGGCGATGCCAAACGCCTCACTGCAACCCAAATGAACGCCTTGCTTGGGCGCGGGATGAAAGCGCTCCTGGACTTTCCGGTGTTTGTGGCTGGCACATGGTGGGGCGCCATCGGATTCGACGATGTGGACAACGAGCGAGAATGGACCAATACAGAGATCGACGCGTTGCTGGTCGCGGGGAATATTCTCGGCACAGCCATCAAACGGCAACTGGACGAAACCGCCCTCCAGCGCGAACTCCACCAGCGCAGAAAACTGATCAGCGAATTGGAATCGAAAAACGCCGAACTCGAACGGTTCACCTACACCGTATCGCACGATCTCAAATCTCCGCTCTTCACCATTCGAGGCTTTCTCGGCTACCTCAAGCAAGACGCCCTCACCGGGAACACCGAACGATTGGAAGCCGACATCCAGCGCATTGTGGATGCGACCGACAAAATGCAACAGTTACTCAACGACCTGCTCGAACTTTCGAGAGTGGGCAGGCTCATGAACGAACCGACGCTGGTCAATATGCAGCAACTGGTGGCTGATGTGTTGAACTTATCGCACGGGCAGATCCATCAACGCGGGGTGGAGGTGCGCGCGCAAAACAACCTGCCCAACGCGCAAGGCGATCGTCAGCGCATCTTCGAAGTCGTTCAAAACCTGGTCGGGAACGCCGCAAAATTCATGGGCGAACAACCGACGCCCATCATCGAGATCGGGGTGGCGGGTTGGCAACATGGCATGCCCATTTTTTTTGTGCGCGATAACGGCATGGGAATCGAGCCCGAGCATCACGAACGCATCTTCGGCTTATTCAACAAACTCGACCCCAAATCAGACGGCACTGGCATCGGCCTTGCCCTCGTCAAACGGATCGTCGAATTTCACGGCGGTGAGATCTGGGTGGAATCGCAACCGGGCAACGGCTCGACGTTTTACTTCACGCTTCCCGCGCAGGGGACAACTGATTCAGACTATAATCAGTCATCTCATCCTGAGGAGGACTCTCCATGAAGCGCGCCGTCAGTATCAGCCTGGGTTCAGCCACCCGTAACAAAACCGTCGAGATTAGCCTGCTGGGCGAAACCGTTCGTATCGAACGCATCGGCACAGATGGCAACGAAGACAAAGCGCGTCAAATGTTCCGCGACATGGACGGTACTGTGGACGCGTTCGGCGTGGGCGGCATCGACCTCGGCGTGCACACCCCCTGGAAGTTTTATCCCCTCCACGGCGCGCTCAAACTCGTGCGGGATGTGAAACGCACGCCCTACGTGGATGGAAGCGGGGTGAAAGACACTCTCGAAGCGCGCGTCATGCAATGGCTCGAAAAGAAGGTCGGCGACGAGATCCAACCCAAAACGGCTTTCCTCGTGGCTGGCATCACCCGCTATGGCATGACCGAATCATTCATCAACGCCGGCTACCAATGCGTTTTCGGCGACCTGATGTTCGGCCTGGATATTCCCCTCGCCATTCACACCATGAGCGCGCTCAAAACCACCGCAAAACTACTCATGCCGGTCGTCGGGCGCATGCCGCTCAGTATGCTCTACCCAACCGGCGAAAAACAGGAAAAGGTCACGCCCAAATACGAAACCTATTACCAGGGCAACACCGTCACCGGCGGCGATTTTCTATACGTCAAACAACACATGCCGGAAGACATGCGCGGGAAGATCATCGTCACCAATACCACCACGCCCGCCGATGTGGAATTCCTCAAAAAACGCGGCGTGAAATATCTCGTCACCACCACGCTCAATATCGAAGGGCGCTCCTTTGGCGCCAACATGCTCGAAGCGGCGCTCATTGCTGTGGCGGGCAAAGGGCGCGTCTTGACGAACGACGAATTGAACGCCCTCATCGACCAGCTAGGCTTGGAACCGCAGTTACAAAAATTGAACTAACTGATGTTACGCGCCGTTCCGAAGGTTTTGGTAAAAACCCAACCTGATTCACGAGAACCTTCGGGACGTTCTGCGTAAATTCAAAATCGCAAATCGGAGGAGAATTTATGGATGCAGTCGTGATCGCGGGCGGTATACCCAACCCGGAAGACCCGCTCTACACCTACCTGAAGGGCGATGCCAAAGCGCTTGTGGATATTGCCGGCAAACCCATGGTGCAATGGGTGCTCGACGCGCTCAGCGAATCGCAACGCGTCAAGAACGTCATCCTTGTGGGGCTTTCACCCAAAAACGAGCTGACATGCAAGAAACCGCTGCATTTCCTCACCAACCAGGGACGCATGCTCTCCAACATCGTGGCAGGCATCAACAAATCGGTTGAGTTGGATAAGAAAAGCAAATACGTGCTGATCGTGTCCTCCGACATCCCCGCGCTCAAAGCGCACATGGTGGACTGGCTCGTGGAGACCGCCATGGAAACGCAAGACGATCTGTATTATGGCATTTGCCTGAAAGATGTGATGGAAGCGCGCTTCCCCGGCTCGAACCGCACCTACACCAAACTCAAAAATATGGAAGTATGCGGCGCAGACGTCAACGTGACTCACGTCCGTATGGCGACCGAACATTTGGATACCTGGGAAGACCTGCTCGGCGCGCGGAAAAGCCCGCTCAAACAGGCGAGCAAACTGGGGCTGGGTTTGCTACTCTCCCTCTTCATGCGACAACTCACCATCGAAGACGCCGTTCGACGGATCAGCGAGCGCATCGGCATCAAAGGGCGAGCCATCATCTGGCCCTACGCCGAAGCCGCAATGGATGTGGACAAGCCGCATCAACTCGAACTCCTGCGCGCCGACCTGGCGAAGACCCAACGCAAAGCCGCCTCAACGGCGCGGACCATGGCGAAGAGAACAACGAAAAAGAAACCCGCCGCGCCCAAGAAAAAGACGACTGTCTCAAAAACCGCGCGGCTCAAGCCCAAAGCCAAGCGCGCATGAGCCTCCGAACCATCCTTGAAAGGGATGCCCGTCTTTCCGATCAAATGCGCGTGGCTGAAAAGCCAGGCGCATTGCGCGCTGTAGCAGTCTTCTTCGCGCACTCCGGCGATTCATGGTTTTGGTGGATCGCCATGGCAATCTTATGGTCATTGGGCAATTCGTTTTGGAAAGAATGGGCGGTCATTCAGTTCGTCGGCATCGGGGGGCTGGCGGCGCTGGTGATGGGAATCAAATTCACTGTGCGCAGGAGCCGCCCTGAGGGCGAGTGGGGAAGCATCTATCGAAACACCGATCCGCATTCATTCCCATCCGGGCATGCGGCGCGTTCGTTCTTCATCGCGGTTGTCGCCGCGTGGTTTGGTCCCGCCTGGCTTGCCATACTCTTATGGCTGTGGGCGCCATTGGTCGCGTTGGCTCGCGTGGCAATGGGCGTGCATTATGTTTCGGATATCCTCGCCGGCGCGGTGTTGGGGGCGATCGTCGCCCTGGTCGGCTTGCAAATGTACGAACCGTTCTTCCTGTCCCTCTTCCGCTTCATCGGTTTCCCACTGTGGTAAAAGTCATTTCCCGTTCATCAGACTCGCCAAATGTTCCTCAATGTGCGCGAGATCGCGTTCCACCCAGGTCTGCAAAGTAAAACCATTCCCTAATTCTACGTGACGCGATTCGCGCGCCCATGCGGCAGATGGGAGTTGCCGCAAAAATTCAACCAGCGCTTCCACGCTCGCTACAAATCCATTCAACAAGCCTGCCAGTGATTCGTTCGCGTTGTAATGCTCCGCGGCATACGCGTCCCCGTCAAAATTTTGAAACTCGGGGTTATCCTCCAACGCCGCGCGGCGCGCTCGCAAGCCATACGCCTGCGCGTCCACATCGCGTATGTGCGCGGCAGTTTGATGCGCGTTCCAGCCGCCTTCCAGCAATGGGGCGAAGGGATCCTTCACCGCAAGACATTCACTGCGGAATTGCTTAGCCGCCTCGAGCAGGCGCGCAAGAAGTTTTTCCCGATAATCAAAAAGTTCCTTCATTATTCCTCATTCCTCCAACGACGCGAACATGGTTCCGACGATACCCTCGGCTGTTTTATATTGGACGCACAAACCGCTTCACTCCCCAGTTCAATCTGATTCGGCATGAGCAGGCTGATTCCACATCCTGAATATATTCGATGCGCCGCGTTCCGGCGAGCAACCGCACTGTGAAGAAAAATCACGAACCGCACACCGGCGCCTGATCGGGGTTTTCTTTGGCGTTCAACGGCAACCCCAAATAGGGCGACGGGTCCAGCGTGTTTTCGATCTCAATTTCATTTTTAAATTGCCCCGTCCCATCGTCTTCCACGATCGAAAAATGCAAGTGGATGCCAACGGGGTTGTTCGGGTCGCCGGAGTAATCACCCTGATAGCCGAGGAATGTCCCAGCCTCCACAGGGATTTCGGAAACGCCGGCGGGAAATTCTTCCGCAATGAAAGAATTGCCGAAACGATCAGCCATGTGGGTGTAGTAAAGCCAGATCTGCGCGCCGGGGTTCAGCGGGTCACTGGGCACGCGCACGATCACGGCAGATTTCCACTCCGGCAGGCGCGTGAGGTAGCCGGGGTATGCCGAAATCACGCGCGTAATGCCCACCTCGGTCCCGCCGAAGATATCGATGCCTTGGTGGGTGTGACGAATCCCAAAGGAATCGCCCCATAGGAAGCCGGCAAACCCGTCGGTGGGGAAGAGGAAAGGGGCGGGCCCGCATTGGGAACCGGCCGTCAGCTTCCACTTGGGATGCGAAGCGGGGTTGTCCATCCATGCGCGGAATTTGATCACTCGTTCGGCATTGGGTCGGTATATGAAGTAGGCGGTTGCGATCGCCGTGACCAATGCCGCGAGGAGGATGGAGATGATCAAGAAGCGTTTAGACATAAGGTCGAATTATACCTTTGGGCGTCAAGGCGAACCCAGTATGGTGATGTAATCGAGATAGATAATTTCACCGGAGGCGTGGGTGAGGGTAACGGAATGTTCGCCCGGTGATAATTTGGGGGATGACCATTCTGACCCAGTGGATTGGTTAAGGGTTTGAGTATTCCCATCGATGGCGATGGTCATGGTTCCCAACTGGGGGTCTGCCACATACCCAATGATGAATTGAGTTCCCGTGAAAGTAAAGGTTGCCGTGTCGTCGATGAGGATGGAGATGGAAAGGGTTTCTTCATATGCCGCGTCGACTGTTTCGCTGATCCACCCGCCGTCGTAAAGAATGAAATCGTCGAAATCGTCAATTTTGATCGCGGAGGATGTTGTCGCATTAGTTGTGGGCGTGCCAACCCCGCCCGGCGTGAAAGTAATAGGTGATGCGGATGTTGATGTAAGTGTTCCTGCTGAAACGGAGCGCGGTTGAGGCGAAGGCGTAATTGTCTGGTCTGAGGATTGCCTCGTTTCGATAGTAGGCAGTGTAGGGATTGTGGGGGTTTTATCCTTCTGGAGTTGGGTGGCTGAGGTAGGCTCTTTAGTCGAAGTGAGAGTTCCAAGGAACAGGAATTGAAAAGGCGTCGCCGTTGCTTCGGCTGAAATTTCCGCCTGCGGTTTTCCGAGGAAAAAAATTAATACGACAGAGAGCATCCCGACGATGGACAGTATGGCGATCCCAATCGGGATGATGATGTCAAGGTTGTCGATCAGTCGTTTGACCATATGCGGCATTATACCGAATGGATCCCCAGTCGACCACGCGGGGCAATCGCATTAGAAAATCTCCATGTTCGCAACATGACGCTTTGTCTGCGAATCCGCTACTCTTCGCCAACCTGCGCGAATTTTTCCGAGAAGGATTAGCGGACAAAAAATCCAAATGCGATCCCCCTCGTCGACCATGAAGCCGAATTCTGGCGTTGTGGCGCCGCGTCAATGCCGGTAACCCGGCAAATCGAACTGTTTCCTGAACTTTCATGAAGCGCTGAGAATGCAAAGAGAAGTATCTCAAAATCTCCGCGCATTTGGAGGCGCTCCAGAATAAAAGATTGCTATGACTTATGGGCATCATTTCATCCGAGCAAAAGGTTACACATTACTTGCTTTTTGCAATGAGTTAATTTATTATTAATCTGTCAAAAAGGCAAACCCACCGTGAGGTGGGGACGCAAAGTCATGGATCTTCCACCTTTCTGCGTAGGAGTTGGAAGACCGCCAGACCGCCATTGTATGTATGGCGGATATTTAATTAAGGAGGTGTCTCCTTTTCCATATCGAATAAGTCACAATTCAATCCACAGTCTGCAAGTCAAACTATAAGAGGAGTAATAGTTATGAAAGCAAAGTGGTTTCATGTAACAATGATTGCGGCGCTTTTAGTGATCGCAGTCGTCCCTATCGCAAGCGCGGCGCCTCCCGTTCCAGCCGACCCGATGCTCGGCTCGGATGTCGATAATGCGCCGCATCCGCTTGGTGAACGGCAATACGCCGCCACATTGAGGGGCTTGGAAGCGAAGTTCCATGGTAAGGCGGGGGATGGTAGTATTTATTTGGATGGGGGCGAACACGTCTACCCATTCTATAGAGACCGCTATGTCGAGTTGGAGCGTGAAGGTGAAGATACGATCTGGACCCTGCTGGGTCAGTTCGGCACTCAGATCCACTCCTCCTACGGCGATGTAGCCGGACCTCTTCACAATGAAATTCCCGAGCCCGATCGCGCGGTGGATAACACCACGATCTGGACAGCCGATTTCAGCCAAAGCATGTACAACAAAATGCTTTTTGATACCACCCCAGGCGCCAACTCGATGCGCAATTTCTACATCGAGCAGTCGTCCGGCCGGTATGCGGTTAACGGCACCGTGGAAGATTGGGTCACCGTGCCTTATAACGAGGCTCGCTACGGCGCAAATTATTGCGGAAGCATTGTCTGCGCGACAACCTGGCTTTTCATTCGCGATTCCGCCTCAACCTGGTATAACAACCAGATTGCCGCTGGCAAAACCCCCGCCGAGATCGATGCCTACCTGAGTCAATTCGATGTCTGGGATCGCTATGATTACGATGGCGATGCCAACTTCAACGAACCTGATGGTTATATCGACCACTTCCAGGCTGTTCACGCTGGCGAGGGCGAGGAGACCGGTGGCGGCGCGCAAGGCACCAATGCCATTTGGAGCCACCGCTGGTATGCCTACTATACCCTCCAGGGAAGCGCAGGACCTGCGTTTAATAAATTGGGTGGTCTTCAAGTTGGCGGATCTAGTTACTGGATTGGGGATTACACGGTTGAACCTGAGAACGGTGGCGTAGGCGTATTTGCTCACGAGTTTGCGCACGACCTTGGACTTCCCGATCTCTACGATACATCCGGTAACACCGGCGGCGCTGAGAACTCCACGGGCTTCTGGACTCTTATGTCCAGTGGTTCCTATGGCGCTTCTGGCAAGGCGGCTGACGGTATCGGCACCAAACCGATTCACATGAGCGCATACGAAAAGCTGTACTTGGGCTGGTCGAATGCCGCGGTTGTAAACTACGACGAGACAGCCTTCTTGAAGATGGGTCCCGCTGAGTTTAACTCTGCCGACCCGCAACAGCTTCTCGTGCTTTTGCCCGACAAGGAAGTGGAAAGCTTCATCGGCGATCCCTTTGCCGGAAGTTACTACTATTTCTCCGGCGCTGGGAATGATCTCGACAATAGCATGACCCGCGATGTGACCTTGCCCGCCGGCGCTGTGTCTCTTTCTGCCAAAGTGAATTATGACATCGAGACGGAATGGGACTACGCGTACCTCACTGTCAATGGCACAAACGTAGCCACCAACCTTTCCACAAATGACGATCCGAATGGTCAGAACTTTGGTGAAGGCATCACCGGCGCATCCGGCGGATGGGTGGATCTGACCGCCGATCTTTCAGCGTATGCCGGCCAGACCGTGACCCTTGGATTCCGCTATTGGACTGACAGCGCTGTCGCAACGACCGGCTTCTCGGTGGATGAAATCAGTGTGACCGGTCTTCCTGTCGATGGCGGCGAGACCGATCCGGGTTGGACGTACAGCGGTTTCTCGCTCACAAACGGCACCGTAACGCAGTCCTACGCCAACTACTACATCGCTGAATACCGCAAGTATATTGGGTACGACAAGTCTCTGAAGACGGGTCCCTACAACTTCGGCTTCCTCAATGATCCGAATAAGGGAAATTGGGTTGAGCACTATCCGTATCAAGACGGCTTGTTGATCTGGTATCTCGACTACTCCTTCGCGGATAACAACGTCGGCGACTATTGCTCTGCCGGCACATGCGGCGGCTTCTACCTGCCGGTCGACGCGCATTCCAATATGATGCTGCGCCCCGATGGAACGGCATGGCGCCCGCGCGTTCAGGCATTCGACTCGACATTCGGCGTCAACCGTGTCGACCGGATTTGTTTGAACGTCAACTCCGTCAAGAAGTGCTATGGCGGCTACCCGGGTAATTCCCGCTTCGACGATACGTTGGGGTATTGGGAAGCTCCCGATTCCTCCATCGGCAACAACGGCTGGTCGAGCGTTCCGTTGCCTGGCGTTGGCGTTACCATCACGGTCGTCAGTGAATGGAACGGCTGGGCATACGTGCTCGTCGCGCCAAAGTAAGATAACAGCAAGTTCAGAGTTAAAGATTGCGCCCCGAATGAATTCATTCGGGGCGCAATTTCTTAATCAGCCTGATGCGCTTATGGGATCGGTACGCCAATATTCGGTCCGGTGGTTGGTCCGATTGGCAAACCTTCTTCTTGATCTATGGCGGGGCAGAGCACAAAATTGCCGTTTAGATCGGTGTGATACGTATATTCCTGCCCATTGGCAGACAAATCGATTCGATAACCGGGCACCTGTCCTTGCGCATACATTTTACCGGGCGCGGGGCATCCCAACGCGGAATTGAGCCAGGTGACGGCTTGGGTGTTTACCAGCTCCACTTGCTCGACCGTGATTCCCAAAGAGCGGGCAAGATCGTTTTTCGCGATGCCGACAAATTTCTCTACCGGCGCGTTGGAAAAGTCGATTTTTTCTTGAGGGGTCGGTTGGGGAAGGACGCTGTCCGGAGTTGAAGCAACCTCTTGAGTGGGGACGGGTTGCGGCTCCTGCGGCGCGTCTAAGGCGGGTTCGCCAGCGCTCCCTCCTCCGCAACTCACCAGCAAGAATACGTTGACGATCAACAATGGAACCCAACGGTATTTCATGATACTGTCTCCTTTAAATGGGATTCGCTCAAAAGACAAGCAGTCGATCAATTAATCGACGTCTTGTCAGGCGAGAAGGTTCCTTGAATTGTAGTACGAAAATTCACCCCGATTTGGCAGAGTCCGACATTCTCGTATCCGGCGTTATTGCGCGACCATATTCCTTTTATTGCAACGTGTATAATCTGTTCATTCCAACACCGGAGAGACCTTGTGCGAAACATCTTCCAAAGAGCCGCTTTACTGCTGATCTTCCTTCTGAATGCCTGTGGAGCGAATGAGCCATCCGCTACATCCACACCACTGCCTTCAGAAACACCGGTCATCCCGCCGACTCTTACCGCAACACCGACCATTCCACTGGCGGTGCTCATCCTGCCGGCAAACCTTGACCCCGAAACATCGAACCTCTACCAAACTACGGTATACGATCTTACGCAAAGTTCAGGATATCGCTTCCAGGTGCGTGATTCCATCACAGAAGCAGACCTAACGGAACCAGGGCTAAAGATCGTGATTGCGCTTCCGCCCGATCCCGGTATTGCGGTTTTAGCCGCCGCCGCGCCACAAGTGCAATTCCTCTCGATCAACATCCCGGGCATTCTGCCCGGCGGCAACATCAGCGCGTTGGGGGGTGAAGGTCAGACCGGCCTCGCCGCCTTTCTGGCTGGTTATACTGCCGCGCTCCTCACCGAAGATTATCGCATCGGTATGATCATGCCCAAAGGGAACGCCGACGCGCAACAAGCCGCAGTTGCCTTTCGCAACGGCATGGCGTTTCATTGCGGATTATGCCGCCCGATCTTCTTCCCCTCCTTCTGCCTCGTGGAAAACCTGCAATCGTGCTACCCGCAGTTCGTGGAAATTCCGACGGATGAAGACCCCGCGCGCTATGGTCCATACGCCGATTACCTCATCCTCCAACGAGAGGTGGACACGCTTTTCGTTTACCCGGATGTGGCAGACCCAGACCTGCTGACATACATCGGCACGACCGGCGCGCTACTCATCGGCACAGCCACCCCAGACGAGCGCCCCGGCGGCTGGGTGATGACGATTCAGCCGGATGTGATCCAGGCAATTCAAAACGCCTGGTCCCAACTTGTAGCGGGGCAGGGAGGCGTCACGGTTCAATCTCCCTTGGGGCTGAGCGACGTGGACCCCAACCTGCTCAGCCCCGGAAAGCAAAAGGATGCGCAGGACATGCTCGATAAACTTCAACAGGGGTTGATCAACATCAACAACCCATGATCGAATCCAACACTCCCGTGAATGTTCACGGGAGTGTTGGACTTAGAAGGAGGAGGGAGAGAAACGCCAGGCGTAATACCTGTTTATGCTAACGGGCTTGAGCAAGCCATGCCATGGCTTTGACAACCAGCACGGCCGGGTTGACCGGTTTGAGCAGGTACTCATCTGCCGCCGACTCGTTGGCTTCGATCGCCAATTGGGCGGTGTTTGCCGAAACAAGCACGATAATAGGACCGCGGCTGGCTTTGCGCAACTCTCCAAGGAGTTCGACTCGCTCGTCCCGCGTAAGTTGGATATCCACCAACACAAGAGACGGGGCAACCAGACGGGCGGCTTGAATCGCATATCGCGGGCTTGATTCGCTGAGCACAATACAATTCCGCTGGCTGAAGAGGGCATCCCACGCCGCGACTGAATTCTGCTGATCGGAAACGATCAATACGGTGTGGAGAGGAATTGTATTTGTGTCGGTTTTCCAGGCTACCATTTAGATTTTGCCTTTCTAGTGTCTTGACGGGGAATCTGCCGGCATGTTACACTCGCGCCCGTACAAAATTTTCAAGGAAGGAGGCGCGACCCATGTTCTTCAGCAAGTTCACTGTTGGTCAACAAGAATTTACCCGACCCGGGATTGCGCCTGCTCATCGTTAGGATACTTTTTACGTATTCGACAGCCACGGCGTCCCCGTGGCTGTTTTTATTTCCCTCACCCTGGCTCTCTCCCTGTGGGAGAGGGGAAATGGAGAAAATCATGTCTGGCATTGCTACACAACTATTCGAAGGAAAAGATATTCGCTTCGGCCCCATTGACTTTGAGAAAGACCCCGAGGTCGAATCCAAGTGGACGCATGACGCTTCGTTCTTGCGCTTGTACGAGAGCGAGCCGGCGCGTCCCATGTCGGCGGCGATCGTGAAGAAGCGTTACGAAAAGCTCGAGAAGGATATGGAGGACGATAAGGACTTTTATCACTTCATGATCCGCGCGCGGGAGGATGACCGCTTGATCGGCAAAGCGATGATCCACCGTATCGAGTGGGCGAACGGGAACTGCACCATCCGCCTCGGCATTGGCGCGCCCGATGACCGCCGCAAAGGATTCGGCGCACAAGCGGCGCAAATGCTCCTCCGCTTTGCGTTTTCGGAGTTGAACATGTTCCGCGTCACTGCGTACATTCCGGAGTACAACGAGGGGGGACTGGCGCTGGCGAAAAAGTTCGGCTTTGTGGAAGAAGTGCGCCGGAGAAAATCTCTGGAGCGCGATGCCCGCCGTTGGGATTTGTTGGTGATGGGCTTGTTGAAGGATGAATGGGCGAAGCAGGCTTCCCCGTAGAAAGAAGCGAAGGAGAATAAGATGAACGATCTATTTCGCGGGCAACTTGTCCGCTTAACGTCGGAAGACCCCGAGTCGCGTTCGAAGATTCAGGCGAATTGGCAGCGCGATTCGGAATTCCACCGGTTGGCAGATGCCGACCCGGCTGAGATGTATTCGGCGCGCAAAGTAAAAGAGTGGGTCGAGAAAGCCGCTGAGAATGGCTTCAAACCTGAGCGGTACTATTTTTCGATCCGCGCATTGGAAGACGATAAGCTGATCGGGTTTTTCGTTTTATGGTGCGACCTGATCCACCGCGAAGTGTGGGTTGGTATCGGCATCGGCGAGCGCGAGTATTGGGGCAGGGGTTTCGGCACAGAGGCGATGAAACTGGCTGTGCGTTATGCGTTCATGGAATTGGGAGCGCAGCGCGTCTCGCTCGGCTTGATGGACTATAACCCGCGCGCGTTGAAGGCTTATGAGAAAGCCGGGTTCCGGCTCGAAGGGCGCACGCGCCGGGACGTTCAGCGCGAAGGGACGCGTCACGATTCGTTGTGGATGGGCATCCTGCGCGACGAATGGCTGGCGATGCAAAAGGCGGACGAATGAACGATCTTATCGTTGGCAAGTTGGTGCGTCTCGCGGCATACGACCCTGAAGAGATGGGCAAAGCCTTCTCACGATGGACGCGCGATTCGGAATATTGGCGGTTGATGGATACCGGTCCCGCGCGGATGCCCTCTGCAACCGGTGTGACAAAGCACATTGAGAAAGACATGGATGAACTCGACGCGAGCATCTATTTCTTCGGCGTGCGGCGTTTGCAAGACGATGCCCTGATCGGCGAGATGATCCTGCATGTGGTCAACTGGGCGGGCGGAGATGCGTTCGTCGGCTTGACCATCGGCGAGCGCGAGAACTGGGGCAAGGGCTATGGCACCGAGATGATGCGACTGCTTTTGCAATATGCATTTCTCGAAGTCAACCTGCGCCGAGTGACGCTGGCGGTGTTCGAGTACAACCCGCGCGCGATCCGCTCCTATGAAAAAGCGGGCTTCCGCCACGAAGGACGAATGCGGAAATTTCTGAACAAGGAAGGCAGGCGCTGGGACATGTTGTTCATGGGCGTCTTGCGCGAAGAATGGCTCGCGGAACAGTAGCGCAAGATTTATCTTGCGTTTCAAGGTTAGGAGAATATTGCATTGCGAGCAAGCGCGAAGGTTGAGTAGCGTAGATCGGTAAACAAAAGGAAAAAAACAATGAACGCAATTCTTGAAAAACAAAACATTCTGCCGCTCCCTGCGGGCTACACCGCGCGCGGCGGATATATTGACGATTACAAGATCGCTTTTGATCTGTTGAACCTTCATTCCATGCGCCTGAATGGGAGCGTGGACTTGAACGACCCTGAATTGCTCCGCCTCGATTGGCAAAACGAAGGATTCAATCCCGAGACCGATATGCGTATGATCTTTGCGGAAGATGGGACTCTCGCTGGGTTCATCGAATGTTGGATGACTCAACTTCCGCCCGTTCACCCCTGGATCTTTGGGATCGTGCACCCCGGTCACTGGGGAAAGGGAATCGGGAGTCATCTAAACTCATGGGCTGAGGATCATGCGCACATCGCATTAGAAAAATGCGCGACAGAGTTGCGCGTCGCGCCGCGCACAGGCACAGAGGCGCACAACGAAACCGGTGTTGCGCTCATGGAGGGACTCGGATGGAAACATATCCGCTCGTTCTATCGCATGGTCACAGATTTGGATTCACCGCCTGTTGTGCCGCCATTACCGGATGGGATCATCATCCGCCCGTTCGATCCTGAAACCGAAATGGAGGAAGTCTATCGAACGTTCGTAGATACCTTCAACGACCACTTTGGGTTTATCGAACAACCGTTTGAAAAAGGCTTTGCCGAATATAAACATAACATGGTCGAAGATCCCGGCTACAGCCCGGCGATGTGGTTCGTCGCTATGGACGGAGATCGAATGGCTGGCATCTGCATTTGCCGCCGCGAAGACGCGGAGGATGCCGAATCGGGTTGGGTGGGCGAACTCGGCGTGCGCCGCGCATGGCGCAAGCATGGACTTGGCTACGCCTTACTCAAACATGCCTTCGCCGCGTTCCATGCCGACGGCAAAAAACGCGCAGGTCTCGGCGTGGATGCGAGCAGTCTCACCGGCGCGTTGAAACTGTACGAACGCGCGGGCATGCGAGTCCAGCGTCAGTTCAATCAATACGAAAAAGAATTCCGCCCCGGTAAGGAATTGGCTGTGGTTGAAGTAACATGAAACTTGACAGGTCGCTGAAACCTACTGTTCATCAGCGGCTTACTCTATGAAGGCATGGTTAAACATGGAAACAAAACTGCAAACTGAATCAATATTGCTCGACCCCGCTCTCCGTCTGCGCCCGGCGCAATGGAGCGATGCCGTCGCGGTGACCGGTCTGATCCGCGATGTGCTGACCGCCGATGGCGACGAAGTTTCGATCATGACGCAAGAAGAACTGGAAACTGAATGGAAATCGGAAGGCTTCACCCTCGAAACCGATGCTTGGGTAGCGATAACCGCCGACGGGCGCGTGGTGGGATACGAAGAATTCGTCAGCCGCCACGCGCATGCCTACTTCAATGCCGATGGATATGTGCATCCCGATTTTCGCGGACGCGGGATCGGCGCGGCGATGTTGCGCGCGCTCGATGAACGCGCCCGCCGTGAAATGCAACTTGCCGACCCCGACGCGCGCGTGTACATCCGCGCGGGAACCAATGCCCATGATCAAAATGTGCGCGGAATGTTCGAAGGCGAGGGCTATCAAATTATCCGTTATCACTGGATGATGGAGATCGATCTCGCCGAAGCGCCGCAGGTCAAGACATTTCCCGATGGAATCGAATTGATGCCATTCGATGTGGACGCGCACGCTTATCTCCTTTTTCAAGCCCAGGAGGAAGCCTTTGAAGATCACTGGGGTCACACGCCGGGCAACTTCAATAACTGGCAGATGCGAAAAATAAGGCGTGAAGATTTTGATCCCTCGCTGTGGCATGTGGCGTGGGATGACGACCAGATCGCGGGCTTCTCGCAAACCCGCGTCCGCAACGGGATTGGCTGGGTGGGAGCGCTTGGCGTTCGGCGTCCATGGCGCAAGCGCGGATTGGCGGAGGCGCTTCTGCTTCACTCGTTCAATGAATTCTACACACGCGGCACGACGCGCGTCGGCTTGGCGGTCGATGCGTCGAATCCCACCGGCGCGACGCGGCTCTATCAAAAGGTCGGCATGAAAGTGGATGTCGAAGATATCATCGTTGAAAAAGAACTGCGCCCCGGACGCGAGTTTGAAATGCAAGAATAGGCTATACTTAATCAATATAAAACCTGACAGGTTTCCGCGAAGCCATGCTCGATCAAGTAATTCTGCTTCGCAGTCCACACTCCCGACTCGGTTCTTGAGAAAACCTGTCAGGTTTATTTCCCCACAAGGAGACACCATGAACATCAAATGTTCGTTTTGCCAAACACCCTACACCCTCAGCCGCGTGCAAATGCTCGACGCCCTGCAGGAAATGGACGCGCATAAACTGACTCACTACGACGCGCACTGTCCGCGCTGTCGGCGCGCCACACGTGTCGAGCGCAAACGCATGGAGATATTCTTCCCGAACTGGCGCGAGGCGTTGAAACAGTTCGAGGCGGAGATGCAGGCTCACCCGCAGAATGAGGCGCCTCTTCCCGCGCCTGAGCCTGCTCCTGTTTCCCCAGCCGAATCGAATCCTCAGCCGACTGTCGCAAAGAAACAAGTAGCCGAGAAAAAAAATCCTGCGAAGACATCGGCGGCAAAAAAGAAATGACCATCCGCGCTGTATTCTTTGACCTCGGCGGAGTGATCGTCCGCACTGAGCATCAGGCGCCGCGCCAAAGGCTCGCTGAGCAATTTGGCATGGATTACGAAGACATCGAGAAGCTCGTCTTCGGCGGAGGGTCGAACAGTTCGGCGGCGCGCGCCTCGGTGGGGGAGATCACCGAACAGGAACACTGGCTGAATGTGATGAAGGCTCTCAAACTGCCTGCCAACGAGGTTATGCGCGTGCGGGAGGAATTTTTCGGCGGCGACATCATCGACCGAAACTTGCTGGAGTTTATGCGGTCGCTCAAGCCGAAGCGCAAAGTGGGCGCCATCTCGAACGCGTGGGACGGTTTGCGCGCCTATATGGAACGCGAAAAATTCGCCGACGTGTTCGACTCCATCGTCATCTCGGCCGAAGTGAAAGTGGCAAAGCCAGACGAGAAGATCTACCGCATCGCATTGGATCAACTGCAAGTCAAGCCGAACGAAGCGGTGTTCGTGGACGACATGCCCGCAAACATCGAAGCCTGCGAAAGACTCGGCATGAAGGGCATCCAATTCACGGAAGTCGAATCCGTATTGAAGCAACTCAAATCCATTCTCTAGTCTCGAATCCCCAGTCTCTAATCTCCAATCTCTGTTTTTGTGAATCGCATCTCCCCATCCCGCGTCTACCTCTTTATCGAGTTCGCCGCCTCCGCGTGCTTCTCGATGATGTTCGTCGTCACATCATTGTATGAAGCGACCATTGCGGGGCTGACACCTGTTCAATTGATCCTCGTCGGCACGGCGCTGGAAATTTCAGCATTTGTGTTTGAAGTGCCGACAGGCATCGTGGCAGACGTGTATTCGCGCAGGCTTTCGATCATCATCGGCTATGTGTTGATGGGCATCGGCTTTCTCGTGGAGGGACTCTTCCCCGCGTTCATCCCGATTCTACTCGCGCAGATCATTTGGGGGTTGGGCTACACCTTCACCAGCGGCGCAACACAAGCGTGGATCACTGATGAGATCGGCGAAGAGGATGCCAATAAATTATTTCTGCGCGGCATGCGCGTTGGTTTATACGCGTCGTTGATCGGCATGACGCTTGCCGCGCTGGTTGGCGTGAACAATGTTGCCATGCCCATCCTCGTCGGCGCGGGGGGCGTACTGTCGATCGGCGTGATCCTGATCTTCATCATGCCCGAGAAAAATTTTCATCCCACCCCGCGCGAAGACCGCAACACCTGGCAACACATGTGGCATACCTTCAAACAGGGCGCGGAGGCGGTCCGCTCCAAGCCGCGTTTGATGAGCATTGTCGGCGTTGGGTTATTCTACGGGATCTACAGCGAGGGCTTCGACCGTCTGTGGGTAAAACATTTGTTGGATCAATTCAGCCTGCCGATTTTGTTTGGAAACAATCAAGTGGCGTTCTTTGCCGTTCTTCGCGCGGCAGGCGCGCTTCTGACCATCTTCGCGGTTCACGTTGTCGAAAAACGAGTCGACTCAACCAACCCAATCGCGATCGGACGCGCGATGTTTGTTGTTACCGCGCTGATCTCCGTTGCCATGTTGGGGTTTGCCCTCTCTCCTCTGCTCTTCCTCAGTCTCGCGTTATACCTCGTCCTCGACGCGTTGCGCGACGTTCGCATTCCTCTGCAAACCGCGTGGGTGAACCAGAAACTGGATTCAAAAGTCCGCGCGACAGTTCACTCGATGTTCGGTCAGGTGGATGCGATTGGGCAGATGCTGGGCGGACCCATCGTCGCAGTGATCGCCGCGGCGAGTTCCGCTGTCGCGTCGCTTGCCGCGTCGGGACTGCTGTTGACGCCCGCGCTGTTCTTCGTCAGCCGCGCCAACTCGAAGTCTGAGGATGAAGCGGAGGCGGTGTCCCCTCTCCTTGAAGAAGAGGGGTAGGGAAAGGCGACCGCTCTTGCCTACAGGTCGGAGCCGTTCAATTTGTGGTTCGTTCTCGCGTAGGAAATCCACATGATGACGGCGACCACAATGCTTGCAATGGGGATCATAGGCGTGCCTGCCCACATCCAATATATGCCTTGTTCGTCTCCTCTGATAGACAAGGGCAATAAGGTGAAGAAGATCGCGAAGCCCATATACCATGATCGTTTGGTCAGGAGTTTTTTCGTTCTTTCAAGTGTTTTCATTTCGTTTTCCTTTGTTAGATTGATCGGCGGCTGTTCAAGCGGATGTTCCCGCTTGAGCGCCAGTTTCGCAAATTCAGGATCTTGCTTGAAAAAATCCTCGACGAGGGCGCGGGTGTCTGCGCTCGCTTCGTCCGCAAGATAGACGGGTAACAGGTCGGTGATGATGTCGCGTGTGATTTTCATGGTTGCGGTTCCTCTTGTTCTTGCACGTATTCAGTCAATTTGATTCTCGCGCGGTGTACTTTGACTTTTGCCGCGGTAAGCGAAATATTCAACATGGCGGCGATCTCCTCGTAGGGCAGGTTGTGTCCAATCCTTAATATCAATGCCATACGATCCGCATCTGGAAGCGTTTGGATAAAACGCATGGCGGTTCGCACGCTTGCCGAATCTTCCGCCTGTTGGGCTGGGCGCGAATCAGATTCGATGTTCTCTTCGTCTAATGAAATCAACCTTTTCTCGCGCCTCGATTTTTTGTATGCCAGATTTTTTGCGATGGTCAGCAGGTAGCCTTTGACGGTCTCGGATCGGATTTCTGCGGAGGAGGTCAACGCGCGGACAAAGGTTTCGGCGGTAATGTCCTCGGCGTCCTGCGAGTTGCCGCATACCCAATAGGCAAAGCGGTACACATCCTGTGAGTACTTCTGGTACAGTTCATGAAAATTAGTGACCATGCCGTTACATAGATATTATCCCCCGAACGCGAAAAAGTTACAAAAAGACAGCCGCTTTTTAAGCTGGCAGACGATTATTTGGGTGAAAGTTAGAGAATCGAACTTGAGAATCCCGATCAGCGCGCAAACAATTTCCAGTGTCCCTCAGAAACAACCTCGGCAGTTCCGTCCACCACCTTGATGGCGGTTTCATCGTCAATCGCGTAGCACGGCACAGACATGCCTGCCGCCCATTTTTCTGCATCTGCCATGGTGTTTTCAGGCAGGTCTGGATGATCCAGATGCGGAAAGATCGAGAAGTCCACAACTCCCAACGTTTCATCGCCGCCAGTGGGCGCTTTCCAATTGACGAAATCCGCTCCGATGCGCGGGGACATCACCATGCTTCCTCCGCTCAACCCAACCCAAACGGTCTCGCGCAGTGACGGAAGAAGTTCCGCCAGCCCAGACTGTTTCATCCAATGGCACAGATATAAAGGATCGCCTCCATTCACCAGCAGAACATCTGTCTCTTGCACCCACGAGACCCAGCGTTCTTTGTCAATGCTGGGCAACGCGGTGAGTTCAAGGACTCCCAATGACTTCCAGCCCAATTCGCACATGGGGGTTCTGGGCTCTTGTCCGCTGATGAAGCGCCATGCCATGCCAGGATTGACTTGAGGGTGACCATATCCCGCAGTGGGGATGCAGAGAGCATTGGAGTCGGCAATTGGTTTGCCCAGTAATTCAACGAGTGTGTTTTGAATGCTGGTATTCCTGATGCCCGCAGAAGTAAGCAATAATTTCATGACTCTTGTGCGATTATTTATCCCGCGCCTTCATAAGCAGATTTAATCCACGCGACCAATTCGGCGTCCACTTCTTTCGCGTCGGTAAGCGCGACGATGTAATTGCACATGCTCCCTGACGGTTGCGCTTGTAGGCGTTTGTTCTTTTTGAAGTCTTTGGCGTTGATACCCACTTCGAAACGCGTGTTGGTCTTCGGTCCGATCATCGCGAATTGTTTTTTGCGCCGCAGACTCACATAGCCCTTCTTCGGGGCGATTTCGAATTCTCCAAATTCTCCGATCGCCTTCATCAACTTTTCATGAATGGGGCGGAAGCTCGCCTTCGCACCCGTGTAAATTTCATCCAACACGGCATCGGCGCTTTTGCCCTCTGCCATGTGCGAGCCGTCCGATTTCAGAATTTCATGCACGAGCGTGTTCGCGTCGCCGTGACCAAGACCGAGCTTCTCCTTGAACATGTCGCGCAGTTCGCCGTGTTTGGTCAGCCCGCTCTTCTTGGCGAGCGCGGATAACTCTTTGAGAGTCATCCCCGTTTTCTTTTGGATGTTGGCTACTTGAGTCTGGACTGCTTTTTCGAGAGAGGTCATCATCGTGTCAACTCCTTGAGTGAAACTTTGCGTTGCGCTGATTATAGAACATAAATTCTAAACACGCAATGATTGATAAATCTTCGACGACCCCACGCCGCTTCATTTCCGACGGGTTGACCTGCCGCGCCAACCCCAGCCTTGATCTCCCTTTCGGCTTTGGCGCGGCGACGCATGTTTCACCTCCTTGTCTTATATTGCATGTGCTTGATCGTAACAAATTCGAACCCCTGCGATTTTATTGTCGGCACGATGGTTTCGACGATCTGCGCGGCTTTCGAGCCGTGTCCGTGCCCGTCGTGCAGGACGATGATCGAGCCTGAGATGGACGCGTTCAGGATTTGTTGAATTGTCCACGATAGCGGTTGGGTGAAATGCGGCGGGATGCAATTCCACATCACGAGGCGATAGCCCCACTCGGCGAGCAGGGATTTTGTTTTGGAGGTGAACGCTCCATACGGCGGGCGGACGTCGCGTATTTCTATCGGTGGGATTCCGCACGCTTGCGAGATCAGCGTTTTCGTTTTCTCCAATTGCTTGCGTAACACATCGGGCTTCTCAAACGGAAATGGAACATGACGATAGCAATGGATTCCAATCTCATGCCCGCCCGTGTGGATTTGCTTCGCGAGACTTTGATTCTTCTCAACGTCTTTCCCGATCAAAAAGAATGTCGCGCGGACTGCGTGCTTTGCCAGCACATCCAACACCTCAGGCGTATCGCGCGGATGCGGACCATCGTCGAAGGTGAGGGCGATCTCGCGGCGGGAGGCGTCTCCGCGCCATAAGATGTCAGGGTGGCGGGATTGCATCCATGCGTAGGCGCGGAGGAGGTGAGAGGTGAGCATGAAAATTTGTGCAAATTTCGGAGCGCAGACTTCAGTCTGCTTTTCTGGCTAACAAAAGTTTGTTATGTCAGCGGACTGAAATTTTATGGTAGCGGACTGAAGTCCGCATTCCGTATCTCGTCCATGAATTGATTCAAGAATTGCACCATCACTTCGTGACGTTGCTCTGCGATGCGTTTGGCGGTGGCGGTGTTCATTTTGTCTTTCAGCAACAATAATTTTTCATGGAAGTGGTTGATCGTGTCGCTGTTGCTGTTTTTGTATTGCTCGAAGGTCTGATGCAGTTGTGGGGAGGACGCGGGATCATACAACGGACGATTTTTGTATCCGCCGTACGCGAAGGCGCGGGCGATGCCGATCGCGCCGATGGCGTCGAGTCTGTCGGCGTCTTGGACGATGAAGCCTTCGAGCGAGTCCATTTTGTTTTCGACGTTTGCACCCTTGTAGGAGATGTGCTTGATGATGCGGCACACCGCGTCAGTGGTGGAGGGGTCGAGGGAAAGCGAATCCAGCCAACCCTGCGCGCGAAGCGGGGTTTCATCTTCCGAAGCGTTGAACTTCCAATCATCCAGATCGTGAAGCAGAGCCGCGAGTTGGACGATGAAGGCATCCGCTTGTTCGATCTCGCAAATGCGGAGGGCGGTTTGCCAGACGCGATAGATGTGCCACCAATCGTGCCCCGACGAGTCGTCCGAAAATTTCTGCTTGATGTAGTCGGCGGTCTTTTGGATGATCTCGCGCTGGTTCATCGGATTTGCTCGGCGAGGAAGATCGAGACGATGATCGCGATGAAGGCTAGACCTGCGCCCGTGAGTGTGCCAGCCAGCGCGGAGACGAGCGTTGCGGCGATGTTGCTCCAATTCGATTTTGTGATGAAGCGGATCGTCAGCCGCCACGCGACGATGATCGCGAGGATGTTGCCGATGCCCTGACAGATCAATGATGTGGCGAGTGAGATCGTGCCGACGCGTTCGCTGAACCCGTTGAGCGCGATGAGTTGACCGAATGAAAGCATCGCGCTGATGATGATCAACAGAATGAAAGTTATTACGGCAGAGATGATGGCGGGCGTTTTGTTGGGCATGGGGGTCTCCGTTGAATTGAGGTTGCCCGATTATATCTTTTAAAAGTTGGCTGTCATGTCGATAAAAAGGTGACTGTCACGTCCGACGTGACAGTCACCTGGATTTCAACATGCCCGCCCGACGATTAATCATCGGGCTATTTTTACGAAGTCCGCTCAAGCGGACTAGCCGACTTCAGTCGGCTTCGTATGTGTAGCACGGGATTTGAATCCCGTGCGGGTGCGAGAGGTTGGAGATGTTCCGCATGACCAATATCCCTGCGTGGGCGTTGGGGAAGGTTGATTTCCAGTTAGGGGTTATGTTGAACATTTGAGAGGTCTCTTTGTCATGCCCGCCCGACGATGAATCGTCGGGCTATTCATACAAAGTCCGCTCAAGCGGGCTTGCCGACTTCAGTCGGCTTCGTATGTGTAGCACGGGATTTGAATCCCGTGCGGGTGAGCGGGATGGAGATGTTCCGCGTGATCAAAATCCCTGCATGGGCGGTGGGGAAGGAGGACTTCCAGGAGGGGATTACTTCAAACATGTAGAGAAAGACAACATCTATCGAGGCGCTTTTATTGCGAATAAATAGTGCTAGATTACTTGAATTATGCCTGAGTACACAGTCTCATTACGTTGATCAACATCAAATCTGTCTTTATCGCTCGGATCATATTGCCATTGACCAGACAACATATCCTGTGCACATGCATTCACAAAATATCTTAGTAAACCACTTTTGTTTGAGTAAGCACGAACTTTCATAAAAAACTCTTCCCCATTAGCCCAACTATATGAGTCGTTTGAATATTTGTAGCCCTCAGCAATTGGATATTTTAATACTACTCTTCCTCCACTCCATCGACCACCTTTAGTTCCTGTTTGTGTTTGAATAGACTCACTGCTTTCTATTATCTCTACCTTATCAACCATGGATGGAAAAGAGGCAGAAAAATAACCTTGCTTTGCATGTGCCCCATAATTTTTAGCAATAATTGTTATCTCAAATGGCTGCCCTTGCGATACGGTTTCTGGTACCTCAAGCGATGTAATCTTTACGTAAGAGCCAGACTGGTTTGGGGGAAGGAAATTTTTATTCCAGTTTGCAGGGATAGTGGTTAATGCTTCCTTAATATAGCTAGGTAATTCACTGGCAATCTTGCCAAGATTTTGTAGGTCATAGGGTATATGGCGTATTTCTCTTACGTCGAAAGGCACTTCTAAGGATGGATTCTGTGTAATAAAAATAACAGGCTTGTTTCGCGCGTGCGCAATTCCAACTTCATAAAACACGTTTGGATTTCGATCTGTTAAGTCAGCAATAACAAATCTCGACTCGTTTACGAATTTCCATATATCGCTTGTAATGCGATTAGAGCCAGAAAGTTTATCAGGACGAACACATTTTAATCCACATTTGTCAACCACGATTCCTTCTATGGCATCGTAAACGTTACGAAGTTCAGGGTTAAACGGCATTATCAGAAAACATTGATTAGGATCAACCAAAAAATGGCTTTCTTCAAACAAGAATTTTGACATTGAAATTCTCCCAACGAATTAATCCGAAAATTAACTTATTCGGTAAATTATACTCCTCTTGTGTCCTACTTTCCTCGACCTCTCCACTTGTTCAGTTTCAGACATAGCCAAAAGATGGCTGTCATTTCAAAAGTCACAGTCACCTGAATTTGCAGTCTCATCCCTGCCCGTAGATACCCTGACAGGCATATGCAGAATCCACGGCTATTCCTACGAAGCCCGTTCAGATGATGGTATCTTCTAATCCCTGCGACGCCTCATTTTTTTCTTAGATGTTCTCTGAAACAAATACTTTGACTTGAAATTCAACTCGTAAACAACGTTCATAATATCTTCAATGACATCCAAAGCAATCCTTAAATCTGATTCGATTGGTATTTCTAATTCATGAAGCGCTTGATTGCCAAGAAAACGGAAACTATGCAAGTTCTTTACAATCTCTGGTGGAATAATTTTGGATAAACTATTAATTTTACCGTCCAACGTCTTTACGATTTGACCATGTTCATTTGGGCCCTCGGTTATTCTTTTATCTAAACAAACGCTTTCTAGCAAAGCCCTTAATCCAGCAGCGCAGAGTATGAAGTTCTGGCTATTGAAAGCATCCGATGTCTCATTGTATAAACGGCGCATTTTTCCAGATAATTTGACGTAAAATTTCACTTTATGATCAGTACGTTTAGGATAAAGCCTCTCGTAGTGAGTTTCATTATCGCCGAATTTGAGGTCAGCCATTTCTCTTGCTGTAACAGAACCACAGCCAAGACATTGGAGAATTTGCCAAGTTGATTTTTCGTCACCCAAATATGCTTCACCATCATAAACCATGAACTGAAACTCTTGACTAAAGATTATTTGGTTCCATGTCAAGCGCTCGCAAGTCTCGCAAACAATACGTTCTTTCGTCTCAGTTTGTGCGGTCATAAATTTTCCTCCAAGCAAGTAAGCAAGCAAATTCTTTCGCTGATTCATTTCACGCGCAATCTGCTTGTGAATATTATATCCCCACCTATGGCACTATCAGACTTTCATTAACCTCTCCTTTCATCCAGTTGACCCAACTTGCCACTTACTCTACGTTGTCCACATGCCAATTCTGCTTTACAATCCAGCAACCTATGCAAGCACTCAACTGCCCCAACTGCGGAGCGGCGCTCCCTCAAAAAGCCATCAAAGCATCGGACTTGGTCTCGTGTGAATTTTGCGGCACCAGTTTCCGCGTGCCGAAGACCCTCACGCCCGAACCCGACATGGGAGATTTGATCCTCGGCGCGGATTTCAGCAGTAAAACCATGCCAGGCTGGGAAGTGATCAACGAGGAACTGCTCACCTTCTACAAAGGCAGTCCCTCCGAGTTGCGCGGAAGTTACAAACCCAGTCCCAATTCCTATTATGTGTTGAAAAGTTCGGGGTTCTTGGATGACTTCGACGCCAGCATCAACATGAAATTCACTGGCGGCGACGAGAACATCATCCGCGCGGGGTTTTATGCGCGCTTCTCTGATAACGGTGGGTATGCAGTGTTGGTCTCCGTGTTGGGATCGTACACCATTGGCTATTATAAAAAAGATGAGAAGAACGAACTGAAATGGGAAGATTTACTGCCGTGGGCGAATCACACCGCCCTGCGAGCAGGGATGAACGAGACGAACCGTTTGCGCGTCCTCTGCGACGGAGGGCAGTTCCGCGTCTACTTGAACGGGGTGCTGGCAACTTCATTCAAAGACGATCAATTCAAGCGCGGCAAACTCTATCTGGCTGTCGTCCCGACCGAGAAATCAACTCTGGATGTCGCCTTCTCCGATCTGCAATTGAGGGAAGTGCTCAAGTAGTCCGACAGACTCGAATTTTACTTGCGCAACAACGCGCGTCCCAGCCTGATGCACCAGATAATATACATAATCCCTCCAAGCGCGTTCAAACCAGCAACGTAGAGATACCAGGGGACAGTCGTTTCCGAGTCGAAACCTGAAAATATCCCGGGAAGTACGGCTAATCCAGTAACCATCAGTACGCCCGCGACTAGCCCCCAAATATTCAGGTTGCGATTCAAGAAGTTATTTTTCAGCATCGAATAACTGAATACCAGTACCCACAGACCGATCAACGCGCTGCCTGCCGAGGAGTACAGCCCTGCAAGAACCCAGCCTGTGATCTGTGAGATCACAAGCACAGAGCCAATTACCACGGTGATAACACCTACCCACGCAAGGACGATTCCCACTCGAAACAGTGAAGGCGATGTTGCACGGTGTTCAACAAACAACATCCATGCCAAAATTCCGCTGAAAATTCCTGCCAAGCCGTTGAAGATATCGTTCAGCGTTCCGAACGGCTGCCCCACCGCGAAGAAGATGATCAGAAGAACAGCCGCGAGGATGTATATGATACCTGTTGTGATCGCCATCTTGCCAGTTGTCGCGGAAGATAAATTATTTGCGGTCATTGCGCCTCCAGGTTTTTCGAAGATCTTGATGCGATT
>WBZL01000809.1_pt1 | contig 34649 bp, 35 predicted proteins | sample 5204291 | NCBI WGS metagenome assembly WBZL01 (sample SAMN12344345, study PRJNA552823) | activated sludge metagenome | biome: Activated sludge suspended growth; feature: Nitrification reactor; material: Wastewater; isolation source: activated sludge from nitrification reactor of wastewater...
TCAGTTCCTGCCATCCCAGCGTGTTCATCTCCACACCTCGCCGCTTGCCGATGAAAAACGGGGACAGACCCCGATTACGCTGCGGCGCTTTGCCGGGCCACGCGGTGGACGACTCCCCGCAAAGCCCGCCGGAAGCGGTCAATGCGGGCGGCCCGAAAAGCCGATGTTCATCTTGCAACTTTGCCGCGGCTCACTACCTTTAAAGCACAGGGGCCGCATGAGGGGAAGGCGATGGGCCTGAAAATCTACCTATCCTCGACCTTCGAGGATCTGAAGGACTATCGGCGCCGCGTGTATGACCAGTTGCGGACCTTGCGTCACGACGTCATCGCGATGGAGGACTACGTCGCCGCCGACGAGCGCCCGCTCGACAAGTGCCTGCGCGACGTGCGCGACAGCGACGTCTATATCGGCCTGTTCGCCTGGCGCTACGGCTACGTGCCGCGCGCCGGCAATCCCCAGCGCCGCTCGGTGACCGAGCTGGAGTACCTCGAGGCGAAGAAGCACAAGAAGCCCTGCCTGATCTTCCTGACCGACAATCGCGCACCGTGGCCGCCGGACCAGATGGACTCCACCACCGGCGACAACGACAGCGGCAAGAAGATCGCCGCCTTGCGCAAGGCACTGCGGGAAAAAGGGCTGGTATCGACCTTCGAGACGCCGGAGGCGCTCGCGATCAAGGTCGTCACCGCGCTCTACAGCTGGCAGTCGGAGACATCGCGCGCCCAATCGCAGCTTGGGCATGCCGCGGTCGAAGAGGCCCTGGCGCCCGGGGTTCAGGCGGCGGCACGCAGGACCAACCCCTTAATGTGGGTGCCGGGCTCGCGCCTGAGGGTGCGCTTCCTTGGCGCCGACGGCGCCTTCGCGGCACGCATCCTGCGTCTTGCGCAGATCTGGAGCGCCTACGCCAACATCTTCTTCGTCGCCAGCGAGGACAAGGATGCCGAGGTGCGTGTCGCCTTCGACAAGGATGGCGGCTCCTGGTCCTACGAGGGCACGAACGCCCTGGCCGTGCCGCCGAGCGAGCCGACCATGAACCTCGGCTGGCTTGTGCCGGCGCTGCCGATCGACGACGTCGAGTCGGTCGTGCTGCACGAGTTCGGCCACGTGCTGGGCCTCGCCCACGAACACAACAACCCCAGCGGCGACATTCCCTGGGACAGGAAGGAGGTGCTCAAGCTCCTGGGTGGCCCGCCCAACCACTGGGACCAGAACACCATCGACCAGTACCTCTACCGCACTTGGGAGACCGACCGCTTCCCCTTTGCCAAACCCTTCGATCCGCTGTCCATCATGTCCTACTTCTTCCCGAAGGAAGTCACCGGCGGCAAGCAGATCTTCAGCACCAACACCACCCTGTCATCGGGCGACAAGGAGTTCATCAGCCGGCTGTATCCCTACGCCACGGGGGGCTGAATGGAACTCGGGTTCAGATCCCGATCCCGCGCCCCGCTGGCTCGCCGCACCATCCGCCGGCACCGTTGTCGAGATCGCGGTTCGGCACACGCTGCAAGGCCCGGGAGATCAAAATGACCAACACGAGCGACCGTGGCACCACCCTGACGCTGCACGACGCGGCGAAATTGCTCGCCGGCGGAGGCATGTCGACGCACGACGCCGAGGTCCTGCTGGCAAACGCGATACAGCAATGCGAGCTGCACGCCAACGTCAAGCGCTGGGCCACCGAACAATGGGATGGCCCCCTGCTGCCGGGCAACATCAACCCGCGCGAGACCCACATCGAACGCAGCGATCTGGACGCCTGGCGCAGCGGCCGCTGAGGCACAGCCTCGCCAAATTTTTCCAAGCCGACCAGCCTGCGGCCATGCCGCACGAGCACGATGAGCATTTCCCTGCCCGACGCCCTGAAATCCTTCGTGGACGAGCCGGTGAGCGGGCCAAAGCGGGACCTGTTTCCGAGCGGGTATGGCTTAGTGCTTGCGCCGACGCGATGCGGCGAGACCGGCGAGGCCGAGGCCCATCAGTGCCAGGGTGGCCGGCTCAGGGACGGCGTTGGCCAGCCGATAAGACGCGCTGCGGATCGTAAGCGCTGCCACCTCGCCAGACACCGACCCACTGCCATAAGTTCGCTCGCCGATCAGAATCGCGCTGAAGGCGCTGCCGGGCAATGCAAGGTAGTCGGCCAGCGTCGCCGTGAGCCCGTTGATGCCATTCATCAAAATGAATATGCCGTCGATGTCGATCGTGTCGCTTCCCACGGATGCGCTGGGGCCGCTGCCGCCTCGGAAATCATAGGCCACGGAGGTGGAGCTGAGAGATGCAAGACCCAGCTTGAATCCGGTCACCGATCCGCCGCCCACCACCAGGCTGTCGGCGGCGTCAACGCTGTCCGACAATCCATTGAACGCATCGGGAGGGGCGACGTTGAAGAAAACGGTTGCCGACACTGTTTGACCACTCGAAATCAGTGGCGAGAAACTCGCGTCGGTAACGGAAGACACCTCGCCGGCGAGGTCGATCCGGATCAAGGCGGCCTGCGCGTGCAAGGCGGGGAAGGCGAGGACACCCGCTACGGCAAGCTTGGCAGCGATGGAATGGAAGCGATTCATGGCGTACCCCGAACGTGAATGACGTCTTGCACTAAGCACAATTCAAGCCAGAATTTAATTCCTTTTTTCCGCACACTTACGCTAGCAGACCACAGCCAGCGCGGCAGCGATGTAAAGTTTTCCGACGGAAGAAACGTCGTGACGGCGTAACCGCCAATGTCGAGGCCAGGTCCTGCAAGAAAATATTCCCACGCTAATTCCGGACGACAGCTCCGGCCAGCAGATCAGGCTGTCACGGTGGTCCCATGACAGTCGGCGCTGGCCGAGTCGTTCGTGTAGCGAGGCGAAGAGCACGTCCTCGGTGAACACGGTGGCCCCGCCCTCGACCACCATCCTGCGCTGCTCGAGCAGCTCGTTGCGGCTGGCTTGGCGAAGGCGTGGTGCTCGAAGGCCCGGGCGATCTCCGCACCATGCCCGGCGCGCAAAACATCAAATGGGATTTTCGTGATTGCAATGCTTGCACTTTTGACTAGAATGTAAGCATTGCAATCATTTGGAGTGTGCGATGGCGACCAATCTTGTCGTTCGCAACATCGAGCCTTCGGTCGCACAGGCCTTGAAGGAGGCGGCGGCGCGGCACGGGCGAAGTGCTGAAGCGGAGCACCGGGAAATCCTCCGGGCGGCGCTCGCCCGACCGGCACGCCGAACCTTCAAGGACGTGCTGGCTTCAATGCCCGACGTCGGGACCGACGAAGACTTCAACTTCAGGCAGGCCTGATGTACCTGCTCGACACCAACGTCATCAGCGAGCTACGCAAGGGTGGTCGCGCCAATGCAGGCGTGACCACCTTTTTCGCGACATTGGCGCCGGAGGACATCTATCTGTCGGTGGTGACCATCGGTGAGATTCGCCGAGGGCTGGAGAACGTTCGTGCCCGAGGAGACCGTGAGCAGGCGGGGCGGCTCGAAACCTGGCTGGATAAGGTCGTCACCGACTTTTCCGACCGAATTCTCGGCTTCGACCTCGAGTGCGCTCAGGTCTGGGGCAAGCTTATGTCGCCCCATCCACAGCATCCCATCGACAAGCAGATTGCGGCCATCGCGCTCATCTACGACCTGACCGTCGTCACGCGCAACACGGACGATTTCGTCTCGAGCGGCGTGCGCAAGCTCAATCCCTTCAGATAGGGCTGACGGCCCGTAGCCGGTCGCCGAACTTCAGAGCGCGCCGTTGGCCGCAGCCGACCCATTCCCGCCATCGGTGTCGGCCGAGGCTGTGTAAAAACGTGCCTTCGACTTTCCCTCGTGGGAAACGGGAATCGCAGCGTGCGAGCAATCCTGCCTCAGGTGGGAAATATTGCCGGTTGACCAACACAGTATTGTTCATCAGTGGGAATTCCCTTAGCTGACCGGCCGAATTTACGCGTTTTTACACAGCCTCGGCCGAAAGCGGTCGCTGAACGCTCCGGTTCAGCGGCGGGCCGTTCAGCGAAGTTCGCGAACGTGATGGTACACATACGCAAAGTCCCGTAACTCTGCTGGGAGCTTGGGCGCAAAGAAATCCCGCACGTTGATCTTGAGAGACGCCGCCGCAGCAGCTCCCACGGCTGCGCCGACTGAGGCGGGCACACCAAGCCCAAGGGTGATAGCGCAGCCAACAGCCGCCTTCGCAGAGATTTCTGGAATGTTGAGCTCGATCTTCACAGACGACTTAATTCGTGCCGGCCAGGACTCTTTTGCCGCCGAATTCAAATCGGCGATGGAACGAGCGACACGGTCGATAGCAGCAGTCTTCGCTCGGGGGATGTCTGCAGAACCAGCCAATTCGAGGTACAGTTCGTCGAGAGTAGCTCGAAGCGCGAGAAGTTCGCTCCCGCGTCGGCTCTTGAATTCAAGAACTTCAGGAAGGGAGACGTTGTCCGGCGGTATGGGTAGAGCCTCGATCAGTTCGAGTTCTACAGCCCTCGTCTGGGTCGCGGCTGCGTGTGGCACGACGAAGTCTCTGGCGGATTGCCCTATTGCCCACAGGCCGGGCTGCTCTGATTCGAGCCTCCGAAATGCCTCCGCCTGAGCCAGAAGGTAGGCAGGATATGGGTTGGGTACTTGCTGGCGGTCGATGATGACTTCGGTCCGCTGTAGCACGCCAGTTTCTTGCAGATAGTCGACCTCTGGATACCCTTCGAAGTCGACGACGTTGTTCTTGGGAAATTCGAGACGGTCCCAGTACAAGGTATACCGGCGCAGGTCGGCAAGGGGAAACGGACGATCTTCGCCCCCCGGAAAGAGCATCGACTCGCCACCCTTCAAAAAGAACGGCGGCACGATTACCAGCCCCCTCTTACTTGCCATCAAACCCCCGCACTTTTTCACTATCGGCCCAATGTTGGAGTTCACCCGCGCGCGGAAGCGGGCGAAGTCCGCTGTAGCACGTCGGGTGCAATGATGGGTACCCCTGCACGCAGATGCTCATGCTGTCGCTGGCACCACGTCTGCGGCCGTGAGACGCTCCACTGGTGCCAATGGAGCCATAGCCCCCTGAGCACCTGCCGTTGTTCCGAGCTCGTTGCGGTAGGTTTCCATGTCATGCGGTTGGAAGCGCCCAGCCAAGAACTGACACCAACGAATCAACCCTCCGAACGTCGAGGAATACGGCGCGGGATCAACGTACACTGCGCCGCTAGTTGTGAACTCGTAGGGATGGTCAGCGTATCCAAATGCTCGGGGCGGCACAGTTGGCACAACATCGCCAGCTCGGCGCACTTGTGTAGGCGGGCCGTCCGGTAGGCTGATGTACGCCGAAAGATCTGAGTATCTGGGCGCGCCGAGGATGCATACAGACGTCGGCGCGACCTTGACGAAGTTTTCGGAGATGGCGGCGACAGCTCCGCCAAGCGAGTGGCCAGTCAGGAAGACATGATCAACGTCACCGAGGTTAGAGTCACGGATAGCGTCGAGCACGCGCGTCGATATCCGAGTTGCCTCTTCGGCAAAACCGGAGTGGAGCCGGCCGGACACCGTGCTGAAAACAAGCGGAGGCCGAAGGCGGAATCTGGCGTTTACTGGCACCAGCTTGGAACGCAAGTTGACCTTCCAATCGAAAAGGAACTGCGTTCCCCGAAAGCCAACGAACAATAGGCGATCGAGGACCAAACCAACTGCAACAACGCCACGGTCCGCGACCGCAAACCCACGGGGCAGATCAAGCTTTTGAAAATCGATAGTCAAACTTGTGGGGCGACCGCCCGTACCAGCAACGAGCGCTCGGTACGCTTCACACGGGATAAGTTTCGCCCGCTTTCGGTCATCTAACTCCCACTGCGGGATGTGGTAATAGGCGAGTTCGGCAAACAGTGCACAGAGATAACGGACCGTGGGAGATCGATCGTCGATGGGCGAAGGAAGGCTGCCGACTAGGCTGTGAGCCTCGTAGATTGCGTACTGGTACATGGCCCACCTCCTTCTCGCCTCAAGGGTCTAACGTTTTGTAGCCGGCATATTTAATGAGTAGATGGGGAAACGTCGCAGCATCTCACTTCCAATGCCCTGCCAATCCTGGCTCGTGGTTCATTGGATACATACGCTCGACGAGATATTCCGGGCACAAACCCTGCAACACCTGAGCCATCATCGGCCAACATCGATCAGCATTCACCGAAGCGAACGACCTCGAACAAGCGTCCAGAGCCAGCCCCAAAATGCGGGTCGTCGTCATCTCTCAACGTAGCCGACTGCCAACGACATTCAAGTGAAATGTAACAGCCACCGGCAGCTTGTGGCCGGACTGAGACACTCCCAGCCCCGAACCCGCGTTGGGGCGCGGCAAACCGACGGTGGCGGTCTCGACCGGATGCGGAAGAGACATTCATCACCCCGAGGTTCCCACGACAGATTCCCAGCCGATGAGGATCCTTCAAAAGCTGCCGTGCTGCCGGTCGGCGTCCCCCGGCTCGAGCGCTCGTTCGGCGTCTTGCGCGGTCGGGTTCACATCTCGCCGTGGCGCGCGAGGTAACGGCGGATTGCCTGGATGAGCTGCTCGGCGCTCGCATGGACATCCACTTCGATTCCGAGCGTGCGCGCAACATCGCGTGCCTTCCCGAGGTCCGGGTGCGAGTGCCCCCTTTCCGCGGCCTTTACCATTTCCCGCGCCCGCTCGAGATCCTCGGCCGACTGTCGCTTGAATTGATTCAGGATCCAGTTGAGCATCTTCCGCGGCCTTTCCGGGAATGAGAACATTGCACAGGCCGGCACGGTCGCAGCGCAGCCGCCACCTCGACGCTCGCCAGCTATCGGCGCCGACCGCCGGCCGCAAACGCCTCGACCTTCTTCGTCGGTCCGGAAACGATCAGCAGGTCACCCGGCAACACGACGCTGCCCGGCTTGCCGTGCTGAAAATCCTCGTGTGCGCGCTTGATGCCGACGACCGTCACGCCGAAGTGCTCGCGCACCGCCGATTCCGCGAGCGAGCGCTCGTGCGTGACGCTCGGCGCCTGGATCTTCGCGATCGCAAAGCCGTCGTCGAATTCAATGTAGTCCATCATGCGGCCGCTGATGAGATGCGCGACGCGCTCGCCCATGTCGGCCTCCGGGTAGGCCACGTGATGTGCGCCGATGCGCTCGGCGATCTTGCCGTGCTCGGGCGTCATGGCCTTGACCCAGATGTCCGGGATCTCCAGTTCGGTCAGCGCCATCACCGTCATCAGGCTCGCGGCCAGATCGCCGCCGATCCCCACGATGGCGTGCGCGAAGTCGCCCACGCCAAGCTGGCGCATGGTCATCGCACTGGTCGAGTCCGCCTGCACCGCATGGGTGAGCAGATCCGCCCATTCGTGCTCCGGCTCCGCATCGCGGTCGATGCCCATCACGTCGTGCCCGAGCTGCATCAGCGAATTGGCGACGGCTCCGCCGAAGCGCCCGAGGCCGATCACGACCACACTGTCGCCTTTCGAGAAGGCAAACTGCTCTGTAAATAACCTAGCCAACAACGGGATGCTCCTCTGGATAGCGGAAGGGCATGCGGTGCTCGCCGAGCGCGAGCGACGCCGCCAGTGTGATGGTGCCGACCCGGCCGATGTACATCAGCAGGATCAGCATCAGCTGGGCGGAATCCGGCAGGTCTGCAGTGATGCCGGTGGACAGGCCGACCGTCGCGAAGGCCGAGATCACCTCGAAGATAACCCGGTCGGTGGCGATCTCGGTGGTGTGCAGGATGAACACCGTGCCCAGCACGACGACCGCACTGCTGAGGACCAGCACGGTGATGGCCTGGCGCTGGGCCGAATGGCTGATGCGCCGGCCGAAGGCCTCGGTGTCCATCCGGCCGCGGATCTCGGCGATGACCAGCATCACCAGGATCATCGCCGTGCCCACCTTCACGCCACCGGCCGTGCCGGCACTGCCGCCGCCGATGAACATCAGGAAGTAGTGCAGGCCGAGACTCTCGTGCGTCAGCCCACCGATATCGATCGAGTTGAATCCGGCCGTGCGTGCCGACACCGACGCGAAGATCGCCGACAACAGCTTGTCCCCTGCCGGCATCGATCCGAGGGTGCGCGGGTTCGCCCACTCGAAGGCAAGCAGCAGGATCGCGCCGCCAGCCAGCAGCACGGCCGTTCCCACCAGTGTCAGCTTGGTGTGCACCGACCAATGCTGGGGGTCCCTGAACTTGTTGCGGAGGTCTTGCAGCACCGGAAAGCCGAGACCGCCGATCACGATCGCCAGCATGAGGGGTGCGAGGAGGTAGCTGTCGGACGCGTAGCGGATCAAGCCATCGGCGTGGATCGAGAAGCCGGCGTTGTTGAAGGCCGAGACGGAATGGAACAGGCCGCTCCAGGCAGCCTCGGCCAAAGGCAGGTCGTAACCGAGATGCAGGCGCAGAGCCAGCGCCAGTGCGGTCATCACCTCGACGATCACGGTCACGAACAGCACGAGCTTGGCGACGCTGCTGACGTCGCCGATCCCCAGGGTGTGGGTTTCCGCCTGGGCCGTGAGTCGTGTGCGCAGGCGAAAGGAGCGATTGACCAGCAGCCCGAGCAGCGTGGCGGCGGTCATCATCCCGAAGCCGCCGATCTGGAACAGCGCCATGATCATCCACTGCCCGAACGACGACCAGTAGGTGCCGGTGTCCACCGTCACCAGGCCGGTCACGCACACGGCCGACACCGCGGTGAACAGGGCCGCGAACTGGCGCTTGTCGGCTGCGGATCATACGCCCGCCTGGCCGGACATGTCGGCTCTCGACACCTGCGGTGCTTCGATGAGCCGGCGATCCTGCGGCGTACGGGACGGCAGGCGGTCCGCGCTGCGACGGCTTGGCCGGCACGCGCGATGACGAGCTCCTCACCGCGCCCCGCCACGGTGCGCGCTGCCTGACGAATGCACCCCTCTGGTGCGTCTTCTGCGCACCATCATGGCGTGACGCATTGGATTCCGCCCGATTCATCGCACTGGAACGGTGCTTGCTAAGGATGCCCGTCACTTTCGGAGGCATCATGCAACCCGTTCAAACGAGCAACGACGTGCTGTTCATCCTGCTGGGCGCCATCATGGTGCTCGCCATGCACGCCGGCTTCGCCTTTCTGGAGGTGGGGACGGTGCGGCGGAAGAACCAGGTCAACGCGCTGGTCAAGATCCTGTCCGACTTCGCGGTGTCGACGCTGGCCTATTTCTTCATCGGCTACGGCATCGCCTACGGCGTGCATTTCTTCTCCGGCGCCGGCGCGCTGGTGGAGCACCACGGCTTCGAGCTCACGCGCTTCTTCTTCCTGCTCACCTTCGCGGCGGCGATCCCCGCCATCATCTCGGGCGGCATCGCCGAGCGCGCGCGCTTCCAGCCGCAGCTGGCGGCGACCTTCCTGCTCGTCGGCTTCGTCTATCCCTTCTTCGAGGGCATCGCGTGGAACCAGGCCTTCGGCATCCAGGCCTGGCTCAAGGCGAGCTTCGGCGCGGAGTTCCACGACTTCGCCGGCTCGGTGGTGGTGCATGCGATGGGCGGCTGGATCGCGCTGCCGGCGGTGCTGCTGCTGGGCGCGCGGCGCGGGCGCTATGCGCGCAACGGGCAGATCTCGGCCCACCCGCCCTCGTCGATCCCCTTCCTCGCGCTCGGCGCGTGGATCCTGATCGTGGGCTGGTTCGGCTTCAACGTGATGTCGGCGCAGCGCCTGGAGAACATCTCCGGGCTGGTGGCGATCAACTCGCTGATGGCGATGGTCGGCGGCACGGTGGCGGCGCTCGCGGCCGGGCGCAACGACCCGGGCTTCGTGCACAACGGGCCGCTCGCCGGGCTGGTGGCGGTGTGCGCGGGTTCGGACGTGATGCACCCGCTCGGTGCGCTGGTGGTCGGCGCGGTGGCGGGGGGGCTGTTCGTGGTGATGTTCACGCTGACGCAGAACCGCTGGAAGATCGACGACGTGCTCGGGGTGTGGCCGCTGCACGGCCTGTGCGGCGCCTGGGGCGGGCTGGCGGCGGGCATCTTCGGCAGCCAGGCGCTGGGCGGGCTGGGCGGTGTGGCGTTCGCCTCGCAGGCGATCATGACCGCGCTCGGGATCGTCGTCGCGCTCGCCGGCGGGGTGCTCGTCTATGGCGGGCTCAAGCTCGCGGTGGGCCTGCGCCTGGACCACGAGGAAGAGTTCAACGGCGCCGACCTGTCGATCCACCGCATCACCGCGACGGCCGAGCGCGAGTCGAACTGGTAACTGGCAGGCGGTCGTTCGCCGACCCCGCGTTCAGTCCCGATGCGCCGGCCAGGCCGGCAGGCGCACGTCGAAGACGAGCGCGAGCAGGCGGGAGCCGGTAGCGGCGGCGATGCCGGCCAGGGTGGCGATCGGCAGCGGCAGGCCGATCGCGTCGAGCGCGAGGAAGACGCCGCAGCCGAACAGCGCGCACATGGCGTAGGGGCGGTGGTCGCTATAGACCTTGGGCACCTCGTTGCACAGCACGTCGCGCGACACGCCGCCGAACACCGCGGTGATCGCCCCCATCATCATCGACACCAGCACCGGCATGCCGGCGGCGTCGGCGAGGGTGGCGCCGGAGATGGCGAAGAGGCCGAGGCCGAGCGCGTCGGCGAGCTCCATCAGGCGGCCGCCGACCTTGTGGCGCAGGGTCTGCAGCCATAGCGGCGTCGTCGCCACCATGGCCAGCACCAGCCAGAGGTATTCCTGGTTCTCGATCCAGAACAGCGGGCGGCGGTCGAGCAGGATGTCGCGCAGGGTGCCGCCGCCGAAGGCGCTGACGAAGGCGACCGAGAACACGCCGACGATGTCCATGCGCTTGCGGGTGGCCTCGATGAGGCCGGACATCGCGAAGGCCAGGGTGCCGCCGACTTCGATTGCGACCAGGAATGGGTGGAGGTTCATTGGGGTGCGAGGCGTGAAGAGTGAGGCGGAAGGAGTGAGGCGTCAGGGGCGGGGCGGTCGGGGTTGCTGCGACAGCCAGTCGGCGGCGGCGGTTCCGGCGGCGAGGCCGGTGGCGAAGCAGGCGGTGAGCAGGTAGCCGCCGGTGGGCGCTTCCCAGTCGAGCATCTCGCCGGCGACGAAGACGCCGGGGCGGGCGCGCAGCATCAGCTGCGCATCCAGCGCCTCGAAGCGCACGCCGCCGGCGCTGCTGATGACCTCGTCGAGCGGGCGCGTGGCGACGAGGCGCAGCGGCATGGCCTTGATGGCCGCGGCGAGGCGGGCGGGATCGTCGAACTCGGCCTTCGCCAGGCATTCGCGCAGCAGGCCGGCCTTGACGCCCTTGATGCCGGCCTGGCTGTGCAGGTGGCTGGAAAACGAGCGGCTGCCGCGCGGGCGGGCGAGCTCGGCGGCGAGGCGCTCGAGGCTGCGGCCGGGGGCGAGGTCGAGCTCGAGCACGGCCTCGCCGCGCGCGAGCAGAGTGTCGCGCAGCGGCGCGGAGAGCGCATAGACCAGGCCGCCTTCGATGCCGGTGGCGGAGATCAGGCATTCGCCGGCGCGCGCATGGACGCGGCCGGCGGGGTCGGTGCAGCGTGCGGCGACGGACTTGAGCGGCTGGCCGCGGAAGTGATCGAGGAAGTGCGCGCTCCAGCCCGTGCCGGCGGGGCCGACGACGTCGAAACCGCAGTTGGCCGGGAGCAGGTCGGCGACCTCGACCCCGGCGGCGCGCAGCGGTGCCACCCAGGCGCCGTCGGAGCCGAGCTTCGCCCAGCTGCCGCCGCCGAGCGCGAGCACGAGCGCGTCGGCCTCGACCGTCTGCTCGCCGTCCGGGGTGGCGAAGCGCAGGTGCTGCAGGCCCGCGCGGAGCGCGTCATCGGCGGCGTCGGTGGCCGCGCCATCCTGCGCGGGATCCTCCGCCCAGCCCAGCCAGCGGTGACGCACCGCGAAGCGCACGCCGGCCGCGCGCAGGCGGGCGAGCCAGGCGCGCAGCAGCGGCGCGGCCTTCATCTCCTGCGGGAAGACGCGGCCGGAGCTGCCGACGAAGGTCTCGACACCCAGGCCGTGCGCCCATTCGCGCAGCGCCTGCGGCGGAAAGGCCTCGATGCGCGGCGCGAGCGTGTCGCGGCGGGCGCCGTAGCGGCCGAGGAAGTCCGCCAGGGGCTCGGCGTGGGTGAGGTTGAGCCCGCCGCGCCCGGCGAGCAGGAACTTGCGTCCAACCGAGGGCATGGCGTCGTACACCGTGACCGTGCAGCCGCGCTCGGCGAGCGCGCCCGCCGCCATCAGGCCGGCGGGGCCGCCACCGACGACCGCGACGCGTGCGCGCTCCACGGGCGCCTAGGCCGGAACGAGGCGGCGGCGGAAACCTTCCGGCACCGTCGCCTTGCGGCGTTCGCCGTAGTCGAAGAAGACGATGCCGGTCTTGCCGCGCGCGACCTCGCGCCCGCTGGCGGCTTCCGCCATGCGCCACACGAGGTCGCAGCCGTGTTCGTGGAAGTCGGCTGCGCCCATCTCCACCCGCATGGTCTCGCCGTGGAAGGCCTCGGAGCGGTATTGCAGCGCGGCGTCGGCGACGATGATGCCGAGGCCTTCGATGTCGAGCTCGGAATAGCCCATGGACTTGAGGAAGCGCACGCGCGCCTCGGAGACGATGCCGAGCAGTTGGGCGTTGTCGAGGTGGTTGCCGTAGTTGATGTGCGACACCAGCAGCGGGATGTCGGTGGAGAAGGTGAAGCGCTCGGGCAGCTCGATCCGGATGCGGGCCATGGTGGATGTTTGCGGAGGCGGAAACGGAAGAGGCCCGAGCGTAACGGCCCGGGCCTCGGCGGGGCAAGCGCAAAGCCGCCTGCCGGTGATGCGTGATCAGGCCTGCGGCGGGATGCGCAGCACCTGGCCAGGATAGATCTTGTCCGGGTGGCTCAGCATCGGCTTGTTGGCCTCGAAGATCGCCGGATACTGGTTGGCGTTGCCGTAGTACTTCTTGGCGATCGCCGACAGCGTGTCGCCGCGCGCCACGGTGTGGAACTGCGCCTCGGGTTCGGCACGCGCCACCGACAGGCGGTTCTCGACCTCGGCCACGCCAGCGACGTTGCCGGCGGCGAGCAGGATCTTCTCGCGCGTGGCCTGGTCGGGCGCGGTGCCACTGACGACGACCAGGCTCTTCGCGGCGTCGAAGCTCACGCCCAGGTCCGCCGGCGCGAGCTTGAGCGCGACGATGTAGTTATGGATCGCCTGCGCCGCCCTGGCATTGGCCGCGGCCGGATCGGTGGCCGCCGCGTTGGCCTCGCCCGTCCCGAACAGCTTCTCGCCGGCTTCCTTGATGAATGCGAACAGCCCCATGAACACCTCCCTGTCGTTGGTTTGGCTACACGTGCACGGTCAGGATAACCCCTGGGTCATTCCCGGTCCATGCACTGCGCCTGAACGCAGGGTCGGATGACATTCATCGTTACGCACAAGAACGGTGCATGAATGCATCAAACGTCATAGTCAGCGCAGGTTTGACGAAGATCATGCACCAAAGAGGGGAGTTGATGCACAATATTGGCCTGCACTGCGCGATGGCCTCGGGTAAAACCGAGGCCATCGCGTGTGCGCGTGCGCAAGAAAAACCTGTCTTCAATCAATCCATGGGTCCAACATCATGAAATATCAGTCCCTCGAGGAGTTCCTGGCCTACGTCGATCAGCGCAACCCCGGCCAGCCCGAGTTTCTGCAGGCCGTGACCGAGGTCATGGAGAGCCTGTGGCCCTTCATCTCGGCCAACAAGCGCTATGCGGAGCACTCCCTCCTCGACCGGCTGATCGAACCCGAGCGCGCGATCTCGTTCCGCGTCTCTTGGGTGGACGACCGTGGCGAGGTGCAGGTCAACCGCGGCTACCGCATCCAGCACAGCTCCGCGATCGGCCCCTACAAGGGCGGCCTGCGCTTCCACCCCTCGGTGAACCTGTCGATCCTGAAGTTCCTCGCCTTCGAGCAGACCTTCAAGAACGCGCTCACCACGCTGCCGATGGGCGGTGGCAAGGGCGGCTCCGACTTCGATCCCAAGGGCCGCAGCCCGGGTGAGGTCATGCGCTTCTGCCAGGCCTTCATGACCGAGCTGTACCGTCACGTCGGTCCCGACACCGACGTGCCCGCCGGCGACATCGGCGTGGGCGGCCGCGAGGTCGGCTTCATGGCCGGCATGATGAAGAAGCTGTCGAACAACTCGGCCTGCGTGTTCACCGGCAAGGGCCTGTCCTTCGGCGGCTCGCTGATCCGTCCCGAGTCGACCGGCTACGGCACGGTCTACTTCGCCAACGCCATGCTCGAGCGCGCCGGCCGCGACATCAAGGGCATGCGCGTCTCGGTGTCGGGCTCGGGCAACGTCGCCCAGTACGCCATCGAGAAGCTGATGGAGCTCGGCGCCAAGCCGATCACCTGCTCCGACTCGAGCGGCACCGTGATCGACGAGGCCGGCTTCACCCCCGAGAAGCTGGCGATCCTCATGGAGATCAAGAACCACTACTACGGCCGCGCCTCCGAATACGCCGAACGCGTCGGCGCCCGCTTCGAGCCGGGTGTGCGTCCGTGGCATGTGCCGGTGGAAGTCGCGCTGCCGTGCGCGACCCAGAACGAGCTCGACGGCAACGACGCCGCCACCCTGGTCAAGAACGGCGTGATCGCGGTCGCCGAGGGCGCCAACATGCCCAGCACCATGGAAGCCGCGAAGATCTTCGAGCACAACGGCGTGCTGTATGCGCCGGGCAAGGCCTCCAACGCCGGCGGCGTGGCGACCTCGGGCCTGGAGATGAGCCAGAACGCGATGCGCCTGTCGTGGACCCGCGAGGAGGTCGACGCCCGCCTCAAGGAGATCATGCTCGGCATCCACGCCGCCTGCCTGAAGTACGGCGAGCGCGAGGACGGCACGGTGAGCTACGTCGACGGCGCCAACGTCGCCGGCTTCGTCAAGGTCGCCGAGGCCATGCTGGCGCAAGGCGTGATCTGATCCCTGCGTGCCGTGCCGGCGCACCGGCATGGCACGTGGGGTTCGCGCCTTGCGGCGCTCCTACGGAAACCGCCACAGCCCCCCTGTAGGAGCGCCGCAAGGCGCGAATCCGACGTTTCCGAATCGACGGCAGGCGGTCCACGCAACCGCAGCTTCTCGACGCTCCTGCACGGCAATCCCCATGCGCCTGCCCCGCCCGCTGCCGGCATCTCGTGCGGGTCGACGGCGTGCATCCGCTAAACTGCCGCGCAAACCCGTCAACAGGAGTCCGTCGCCCATGATCCAGGCCACCATCGTCCCGGTCACCCCGTTCCAGCAGAACTGCAGCATCCTGTGGTGCGAGCGCACGAAGAAGGCGGCGGTGGTCGACCCGGGCGGCGACCTCGACCGCATCCTCGCCGCGGTCGCCGAGCTCGGCGTCACGGTCGAGAAGATCCTCATCACCCACGGCCACATCGACCACGCGGGCGGCACCGCGAAGCTGGCGCGCGAACTCGGCGTGCCCATCGAGGGGCCGCAGGAGGAGGACCGCTTCTGGATCGAGGGCATGCCGCAGCAGAGCAAGATGTTCGGCTTCCCCGACGTCGAGTCCTTCGAGCCCGACCGCTGGCTGCACGACGGCGACACCGTCACCGTGGGCGAGCAGACGCTGAAGGTCATCCACACCCCCGGCCACACCCCCGGCCACGTCGTCTTCGTGCACGAGGGCGCGCGCCTGGCGATCGTCGGCGACGTGCTCTTCGCCGGCTCGATCGGGCGCACCGATTTCCCGCGCGGCGACCACCAGACCCTGATCCGCTCGATCCGCGAGAAGCTCTTCCCGCTCGGCGACGACATCACCTTCATCCCCGGCCACGGTCCCACCTCGACCTTCGGCGAGGAGCGCGACAGCAACCCCTTCGTCGGCGCCTACGGCTGAGCTGCGGGGCGTTCGCCACGATGCTTGCGACGTTTTTCGCGTTTCGTCATTCGACCTCCCCGATCCCCTGGACCTTAAGCCGGATTCGGGAAATCCATCGCTTGTTCGGCCCGATTTTCGGGCGCACCATCTTTCCCTGAGCATGGCTTGCGGGTGCTGCCCGCATAACGACAGGGAGTGTTCGAGAACATGAGCGACGAAACCAGCAAGAAAGGCTACCAGTGGCGATTCTTCCGCTCGGGTGGCTTCGACCAGGTCCGCATCGAGACTGCCGACGACCTGCGCCACCTCGGCGAGCTCGACCAGAAGCTGTGGTCGGTGCTGGCCTGTCCGACGTCCGGCCTGGAGTTCGATTCGCGCACGCTGCAGCTGCTCGACGTCGACAACGACGGCAGCATCCGCGCGCCCGAGATCATCGACGCCACGCGCTGGGTATGCACGGTGCTGAAGGATCCGGGCGTGCTCTTCCAGGGCGGCGACGGCCTGCCGCTGGCGGCCATCGACGAAACCAACGCCGAGGGCGCCAAGCTGTTCGCCACCGCCTCCAAGGTGCTGGCCTACGTCGGCAAGGCCGACGCGGGCGAGATTTCCATGGGCGACCTCGCCGAGACCGAGAAGCTGTTCGCGCCCGAGCACCAGAACGGTGACGGCGTGGTGCCTGCCGAGCTCGCCGGCGATCCGCGCCTGGCCGGGGCGATCACCCGCATCGTCGAGACCTACGGCGCCGCCGAGGACCGCAGCGGCAAGCCGGGTGTCGACCAGGCGCGCGTGGACGCCTTCTTCGCCGCGGCGCAGGAGGTTTCCGACTGGCACGCCCGGGCCGAGGCCGACGCTGCCACCGTGCTGCCGCTCGGCGACGCCACCGGCGCTGCCGCCGCGGTCTTCGAGGCCGTGCGCGAGAAGGTCGAGGACTACTTCACGCGCTGCCGCCTCGCCGCCTTCGACGAGCGCGCCGCCGCCGCGCTCAACCCGGCCGACACCGCCTATGTCGAGCTCTCGCTGCAGTCGCTCGATGCCGCCTCGGCCGCGGTCGCCGCGCTGCCGCTCGCGCTTGTGGGCCCGGGCCGCGCGCTGCCGCTGGCGGTCGGGCTGAACCCGGCCTGGGAGGCGCGCATCGCCGCGCTGCGCGACGAGGTCGTCACCCCCATCCTGGGCGCGCGCGAAGTCCTCACCCAGGCCGAATGGCAGGACCTGGCCGGGCGCTTCGCCGCCCATCGCGCCTGGGTGGCGGCGATGCCGGCCAACCCGGTGGCCGTGCTGCCGGTCGCCGACGTGCGGGGGCTGCTCGCCGACGGCACCTGCGCCGCGCTCACCCGCCTGATCGACGAGGACCTCGCCGCCGAGACCGCGGCCGGCCAGGTCGACGCGCTCGAGCGCCTGGTGCGCTACAACCGTGACCTCGTCCGCCTGCTGCGCAACTTCGTCACCCTGAGCGACTTCTACTCGCGCCACGACAAGGCGATCTTCCAGGCCGGCACGCTCTATCTCGACCAGCGCAGCTGCGAGCTCTGCCTGCGCGTGGGCGACATGGCCCGCCACGCCACGCTCGCGCCGCTGTCGGGCACCTACCTGGTGTATTGCGAGTGCCAGCGCCAGGGCGAGGCGCCGATGAACATCGTCGCCGCGATGACCGGCGGCGACGCCGACGAGATGATGGTGCCCGGCCGCAACGGCATCTTCTACGACCGCCAGGGGCGCGACTGGCGTGCCAGCGTGGTCAAGGTGGTGGAGGCGCCGATCAGCGTGCGCCAGGCCTTCTGGTCGCCGTACAAGCGCATCGGCCGCATGATCGGCGAGCAGCTGCAGAAATTCGCCGCCGCGCGCGACAAGGCGGTCAATGACCAGGCCGCGACCGGCGTCGCCGGCGCCAGCGCCAAGATCGAGGCCGCCCCGGCCGCCGCCGCGGCGCCCGCCGCACCGGCGGCACCGTTCGACATCGCCAAGTTCGCCGGTATCTTCGCCGCCATGGGTCTCGCCGTCGGCGCGATCGGCACCGCACTCGCCGCGGTGGTGTCGGCCTTCCTCGGCCTGCCGGTGTGGCAGATGCCGCTGGTGGTCGTGGGGGCGGTGCTGGTGATCTCCGGTCCGTCGATGCTGCTGGCCTGGCTCAAGCTGCGTCAGCGCAACCTCGGCCCGCTGCTCGACGCCAACGGCTGGGCGGTCAACACGCGTGCGCGCATCAACATCCCCTTCGGCGGCGCGCTCACCGGCGTCGCGGCGCTGCCGCCGGGCGCCTCGCGCGCGCTCACCGATCCGTATGCCGAGAAGAAGACGCCGTGGAAGAGCTGGCTCTTCCTCGTGCTGCTGATCGCGGCGGTGGTCGTGGCCTGGCAGCAGGGCTATCTGGACCGATTCCTCGGCTGATCGGGAGCATCCCGGCTGGCAAGCAAGCCGATGCGGGGCCGGCCGGCGGGTGTGGGGTAAATGCCCCCGCACCGCCGGCCGGCCCTTTTTCGTGGCGCACACGCCTGCCGCTTTCCCCGTGGGAGCGCCGCAAGGCGCGAAGACGGCGGTCAGGGAGCCGATGCGGGTGCGGCGCTTCAGCTATGCTTCGCCCCCATGCTCGCATTCGTCCAGGTCCTCGCCAGCGGAGTCGCGATCGGCTGTGTCTATGGCCTGGTCGCACTCTCCTTCGTGCTCATCTACAAGGCCACCGAGACGGTCAGCTTCATGCAGGGCGACCTGCTGATGCTCGGCGCCTTCGCCGCGCTCGGCCTGCACGCCTTCGCCGGCTGGCCGCTCGTCGCCGCGGCGGTGGCGGCGGTGCTGGCGGTGGGCGTGCTCGGCGCCGTGCTGGAGCGCGCCGTGCTGCGGCGCGCGCTCGGCCAGCCGCACCTGGTGGCGGTGCTGCTCACCTTCGGCCTGGGCATGATGATGCGCGGCGGCGTCGCCTCGGTGCCGGCGGCGGCGCAGGACATGCACCGCCTGCCTTTCGCCGCCGACACGCTGGCGATCGGCCCCCTCGTGCTCGCCGCCAGCCACCTGTGGGTGATCGCCGCCACCGTGCTGCTCGCCGGCCTGCTCGCCGCCTTCTTCCGCCACACCCGCACCGGGCTGGCGCTGCGCGCCTGCTCGGAGGACGCGCGCAGCGCCGCGCTGATGGGCATCCCGGTGGCGCGCATGCACACCCTGGCGTGGGCGCTCGGCGCGGCGCTCGCCGCGGTCGCCGGGCTGCTGCTCGCGCCGATCACCTTCGTGCATCTGAACATGGGCTTCATCGCCCTGAAGGCCTTCCCCGCCGCGGTGCTGGGCGGGCTGACCAGCCTGCCGGGCGCGCTCGTGGCCGGCATCTTCCTCGGCGTCGCCGAGGCGCTCGCCGGGCTGGCGTTGCCCGAAGGCACGAAGGATTTCGTGCCCTACGTGCTGCTGCTGGCGGCGCTGCTGCTGTTCCCGCAGGGGCTCGGCGGCGCGCGAGGGCGGGCGTGAGCGCACCCATCCTGCGCAGTGGCGTGCCGGCGGTGCGCGCCGCATTGCCCTGGCTGGCGGTGCTGCTGCTCGCGCTCGCCGGGCTGGGTACCGACTACGCGCTCGGCAAGGCGACTCTGGTGGCGACCTACGCGATCGCCGGCCTCGGCGTGGTCGTGGTGGTGGGCCAGGCGGGCCAGATCGCCCTCGGCCAGGCCGCACTCGTGGCGCTCGGCGCCTATGCCCAGGCGCTGCTGGTCGCGCGCGGCGTGCCGGCGCCGCTGGCCCTGCCCGTCGCCGCGGCGGCCGGTGCGCTCGGCGGCGCGCTCGCCAGCCTGCCGGCGCGGCGGCTGGGCGGGCTGTATTTCGGCATGAGCACGCTCGCCTTCGCCCTCATCGTCGAGGAGGCGCTCGCACGCTGGGAGTCGCTCACCCACGGCGCGGCCGGCCTGACGGTGGGGGCCTTCACCCTCGCCGGCTGGCGCGCGGACTCCACCCTGGCGCAGGCCACGGTCAGCGTGGCGGTGCTCGCGCTCGCGATGCTGGCTTGCGCACGCCTTTTCGCCTCGCGCCACGGGCGCGCCTGGCGCGCCGTGCGCGACGACGAAATCGCCGCCGCCGCCTGCGGCATCGACAACGACGCGGCGAAGATGCAGGCCTTCGTGGTCGGCGGCGCGCTGTCCGGGCTGGCGGGCGGGCTCTACGCGCACTGGATCGGCTTCATCAGCCCGGAGCAGTTCGGCCTGGTGTTCTCCTTCGAGTTGCTCATGCTCGCCTTCATCGGCGGCGCACGCCGCCTCGCCGGCGCCGCCTGGGGGGCGCTGGTGATCGTCGCCATCCCGCCGCTGATCTCGCTGCTGCGCGACCGCCTGCCCGGCGACTGGGCGCGCGCCTCGGGGCTGGAGCTGCTGCTGTTCGGCGCGGTGATCGTCGGCGTCGTGCTGCTGCGCCCGGCCGGACTCGCGGGCGAAGCGAAGGGGCACGACCGGTGAGGCCGCCGAGGTGGGACGGCGCTTGATTCTCGCGCTGCAGCAGACGATAGTAACGCTCTCGTAATTCTGCATGCAGTTTGCGCCGGAGCCCGCCATGAGTGCCTGGAGTTGCCCACACGACCTCGATGGAATCTGCCAGCGCGTGCGCGGCGCGATCTGCTCGCCGGGCATGCGCGGCTGCGAACTCGAGGGCAAGGTGCGCTTCGCGCTCGACGAGCTCAACGAGCCGCGCAAGCCGGTCAAGGCGCGCCCGGCGGAGACCAGGCCCGAGCCCCAGCCCGGCGCCGCCGCAGCTCCGCGCCGCCGCCTGCCGTTCTGATCCACGCTTCGCATCACCCACCGGCCCGGCTTGCGGGCCACTCGCGCGCGCGCTCCGCGGTCGCCATGCCGTAGCCGCGCACGGCCATCCAACCAACCTCCAGGAGTTCTCCCGATGAGCCCCTTGCGTCGGCTTGCGCTCGCGCTCGCCTCCTCGCTGTTCCTCGCCTGCGCCCTGCCTGCCACGGCGGCGGGGGTGAGCGCCGATGAAATCGTCGTCGGCACCGTGTCCGACCTCTCCGGCCCGATCGCCATGCTCGGCGTGCCGGTGCGCGACGGCATGCTGATGCGCTTCGACGAGGCCAACGCTGCCGGCGGGGTGCATGGGCGCAGGATCCGCCTCGCGGTCGAGGACGCCGGCTACGACCCCAAGCGCGCGGTGCTCGCCGCGCGCAAGCTGGTGCAGCACGATCAGGCCTTCGCCTTCATCGCCAACATGGGCACGCCGGTGGTCATGGCGAGCATGCCGATCATCGTCGATGCCGGCCGCCTGCACCTGTTCCCCTTCTCGCCCCACCGTGCGACCTACGAGCCGCTGCACCCGCTCAAGTTCCAGAACTTCGCGCCCTATCAGGACTACATGGAAGCCGCCACCCGCCACATGGTGCGCGAGCGCGGCTACCAGCGCAGCTGCCTGCTCTACCAGGACGACGACTACGGCCTGGAAGTCATGAAGGGCGTCGAAAAGGCGCTGGCCGGGCTCGGCACCGAGCTCGTCGAGCGCACCAGCTACAAGCGCGGCGCCACCGATTTCTCCAGCCAGATCGCGCGCCTGCGCGCCGCGCGCTGCGACCTCGTGGTGCTCGCCACCGTGGTGCGCGAGACCGTCGCCGCCATGTCCGAAGCGCGCAAGATCGGCTGGGACGTCGACATGCTCGTCACCGCCTCCGGCTATTCGGCGCAGACCCACGAGCTCGGCGGCGCCGCGGTCGAGGGCCTGTACGGCGTCTCGGTGCTGCCGCACCCCTACGCCGAGGGCGCGAACAGCCAGCTCGCCGCCTGGATCGAGCGCTATCGCGCGCGCTTCAACACCGAGCCCAACGTGTGGAGCGTGATGGGCTACACCCTCGCCGACCTGTTCGTGCGCACCGCCGAGGCCACCGGGCGCGAGCTCACCCCCGAGCGCTTCGCGCACACGCTCGAAGGCATGGCGTTCACCCGCGACTACTTCGGCAGTCCCGCCTACCGCTTCAGCGCCGACGACCACCTCGGCAACCGCAAGGGCCGCCTCGCCCAGATCCGCAACGGGCGCTGGGAGCTGATCACCGACTACCTGGAGTGAGGCGCGCGCCGCGCTCCAGCGATCGGCGTATCGCGACTTGCGTCGCTCCCACTGGAAAGCTGCGATCGCGACTTGCGTCGCTCCTGCCGGAGCGTCACCCCGATCGCGGTGGTTTCCCTGCCGCCTTCCACGGGTACTGGGATGCGGCGGCAGAGCTTCCCGGGGCCGTGCCGGTTTTCGTGGGAGCGACGCAAGTCGCGATTCCGGCGCACGGGATTCGCGTCGACGCAGCTTTGCCGGTGCAATCGCGACTTGCGTCGCTCCCACTGGAAAGCTGCGCGGTGTGCGAGCCGACGATGACGCATTGACGCGGCAAGGCCGAGGGCAGCGAAGGGCCGCGGGTGCAGGCGGCCCCCCGCCCGCTTCCCGCGGCCGTATCGAAGCCGCGCCCCTCGTCCGCCGGATGGGGTACGCTTCACGCCATCCGCCGACCTTCCCGCACCTCGATGACGCCTCCCCGCACGATCACCGTCGCCTTCACCGGCGCCTCCGGCCTGCCCTACGGCGTGCGCCTGGTCGAATGCCTGCTGCAGGCGGGCTGCCGGGTGTGGTTGCTGTACTCGCAGGTCGCGCAGATCGTCGCCCGCCAGGAGATGGACTGGAACCTGCCCGCGCGCCCGGCCGAAGTCGAGGCCGAGCTTTCCGCGCGCTTCGCCGCCGCGCCCGCGCAGTTGCGCGTGTTCGGCCGCGAGGAGTGGTTCGCCCCGCCGGCCTCCGGCTCCAACCCGCCCGACGCCATGGTCGTGTGCCCATGCACCGTCGCCACCCTCGCCTCGATCGCCGGCGGGCTCAGCCAGAACCTCATCGAACGCGCCGCCGACGTCGTCATCAAGGAAGGCCGCAAGCTCGTGCTCGTGCCACGCGAGACCCCGTACTCGGCGATCCATCTCGAGAACATGCTCAAGCTCGCCCGCCTCGGCGTGTGCATCCTGCCGCCCAACCCCGGCTTCTATCACCATCCGCAGACCGTGCAGGACCTGGTCGACTTCGTCGTCGCCCGCATCCTCGACCAGCTCGGCGTGCCGCACAGCCTGATGGCGCGCTGGGGCGAGGATCGCGAGCAGGCCGGCTGAAGCCTGCCGGCACCGCTGCCCCCTGCGCACCGGAGCGTCCCATGACCCCGCCGCCCGACACCCTCCCGCTGTTTCCGCTCAAGACCGTGCTCTTTCCCGGCGGCGTACTGCCGCTGCGCGTGTTCGAGCCGCGCTACATGGACATGGTCACGCGCTGCATGCGCGAGGGCGGCTCCTTCGGCGTCTGCCTGATCGCGGCCGGCGACGAGGTCGGCGAAGCAGCCGTGCCGCACCCGGTGGGCACCGAGGCGCTGATCGAGCGCTGGGACATGGAGCAGCCCGGCGTGCTCGAGTTGCTGGTGCGCGGCGGACGGCGCTTCCGCATCGTCGACCACGAGCTCGAGCGCGACGGCCTCCTGGTGGGCAGCGTGCGCTGGCTGGAGGAGCCGCCCGCGGAGCCGGTGCCCGCCGCGCAGGCCGAGCTTCTGCCGCTACTGCGCTCGATCGTCGAGGAGCTCGGCGACCGCCTGCCGCCGCCGCACGACTTCGACGACGCTGCCTGGGTGGGCGCGCGCTACATCGAGCTGCTGCCCATTCCGCTGCTCGCCAAGCAGAAACTGCTCGAGCTCGACGATATCGTCAGCCGGCTGGAGATCCTCCAGCAGTTCCTGCGCGAGCACGGCCTGATGCCGAAAAAGGCCTGAGCGCGCACGACTCGCCGCGGCGCGCCAGCGCGTTCCCCGCAGGCTCAGGCGCCGCGCGCAGGCGCGCCCTCGTCGAAGAGGCCCGGCGCCGCGAGGCCGTCGAGGATGCGCCGCACCGGCGCGGGCAGGGCGGCCTCGGCGTGGGCGCCCAGCGGCAGCCAGCACAGCGCGCCGTCGTCGGCCAGGCCTTGGATGGCACTGGCGTGCAGCAGCAGCGGCTGCAGCTCGAGCACGAAGTGGGTGAAGGCGTGGGTGAGTGGTGCGAGCGGCCGGGGCGCGGCGGTGGCCAGGCCGAAACGCTGGGCGCTCCAGGCCTGGGCGTCGTCCACCTCGGCGGGCAATTCCGGCAGCGCCAGCAGGCCGCCCCAGATCCCCGCCGGCGGGCGACGCTCCAGCAGCACCGCGCCCTGGTGCAGGATCACCGCACAGCGCGCGCCACGCCGCGGCACCACCTTCTTCGGGCGCGCGGTCGGCAACGCGGCCACGCGCCCGTCGCGACGGGCGACGCAGTCGTCGTGGAAGGGGCAGCGCGCGCAGGCGGGGCGGGCGCGGGTGCACAGCGTGGCGCCGAGATCCATCTGCGCCTGGATGTAGCGGCCGATCCCGTGCTCCGGCAGCAGCGACTCGGCGAGCGCCCACAGCCGCGTCTCCACCGCCTTGTCGCCGGGAAAGCCCTCGATGCCGAAGACGCGGCACAGCACGCGCTTGACGTTGCCGTCGAGGATCGCCGCACGCTCGCCCCAGGCGAAGGCGGCGATCGCCGCCGCGGTGGAGCGACCGATGCCGGGCAGCCCGGCGATCGCCGCGGCGCTGCGCGGAAAGGCGCCGCCGTGCGCGTCCATGACCACCCGCGCTGCGCGGTGCAGGTTACGCGCGCGGGCGTAGTAGCCCAGGCCGCTCCACAACGCCATGACGTCCTCGACCGGCGCCGCGGCGAGCGCAGCGACGTCGGGGAAGCGCGCGAGGAAGCGCTCGTAGTAGGGGATCACGGTCTCGACCCGGGTCTGCTGCAGCATGATCTCCGACAGCCAGATGCGGTAGGGGTCGTGGCCGCCCTGCCAGGGCAGGTCGTGGCGGCCGTGCTTGCGCTGCCATTCGATCAGGCGGGTGGAAAAATCGCTCATGTCCCCTTTTGTTCCTTGCGTTGCCTGCGCGCTCGACGCTGCCCGCGCGCGCGGCGATAATCCCGGCTTTACTCCCACCCGAGCAGCGCGGCCCACCGCGCCCGTCCGTCCATGACTCAACAGCAAGCTTCCGGCGAGGACTTCCAGCGCCACTTCCGCAACGCGCTCGGCATGTTCGCCACCGGCATCACCGTGGTGACCACGCGCACGCCCGCCGGCGAGCCGATCGGCCTTACGGTCAACTCCTTCAACTCGGTGTCGCTCGACCCGCCGCTGATCGTGTGGAGCCTGGCCAACGAGCTGCCCAGCCGCACGCTCTTCGAGGGCTGCGAATACTACGCGATCAATGTGCTCGCCGAGGACCAGGCCGAGCTGTCGCAGCGCTTCGCGAGCCGGCTCGGCGAAAAGTTCGCCGGGCTGGAGTTCGACTCGGGGGTCGGCGGCGTGCCGCTGCTCGCGGGCTGCTGCGCGCGCTTCCAGTGCCGCAACACGGTGCGCCACGCGGGCGGCGACCACGTGGTCTTCATCAGCGAGGTGGTCGATTTCGACCGCGCCGAAGAGCGCGCGCCGCTGCTGTACTTCGGCGGCGCCTACCGCCAGCTGCGTGCCTGAAGGCCGCGCCGCGGGCGCGGCGGCGGTCCGGGCTCAGGCGGATGCCGGCGCCACGCCCGCGCCTTCCCCCGCGGCGACCAGCTCGACCACGAAAGGCAGCGAGGGGTCGATCGCGAACATCAGCCACTCCAGCCGTTTCTTCAACGCCTCGGGGTCGCCGTCCGTGACCTGCAGGCACATCGCCTCGCGGCAATAGACGCCGTCGGGCTCGAGGTTCCACGCACCCGCCGGCACGATCGCGCAGTCGGCGATGCGGCCCTCGGCGAGGCGGACCCAGCATAACAGCACGCCGCGCGCGCTGATCACGCGCGCCAGACCGACATCCGGGGCGACGCGGCAGGCGTCGATCAGCGGCGCCACCTCTGCGCTGCCCGGATGGCGCATCGTGCTCGCGCAGTCGGCCACGTCGATCGCCTTGGCGAACAGGCGCGCCGAGATGCGGTTGCCGCGCTCGAGCAGGATGCGCACCAGCGGCGAGGCGGCGTGGCGCGCGAGCGGTCCAGTCTCGGCGGGCTCGCCGGCGTAGCGCGGGTGACGGATGAATTGCGCGCTCGGCCAGGTGCCCACCGCGGCGGCCCAGGCGTCGGCGCTGAGCGTGCCGAGCAGCGCGGTGTGTTTTTCCGGCGGCACGGTGGACGGGCCGTGGGCGATCAGCTCGCCCAGGATCGAGCTCAGGCTGCCGCCGCCCGCGAGGCGGTCGAGGAACTCACCGATTCCGTGCGGCATGCGGATCTGGTTGAAGAAGCCGGCGAGCAGCTCGCGCGCGACCAGGTCGAGCACCTCGCCGCCGAGCACGAAGTCGTTGTCGTGCTCCCCGGCATGCAGCAGGCGGCGGTGGAATTCGGCATAGCGGTTGATGCGTGGCTCGAAGCCGAGCGAGGGCGGCCAGTCGAGGAGGAGGCGGCGCAGATGCATGTCGATCATTTCGGCGGCCAGCCGGCGCTCGGTACGCAGCTGCTCTGCGCGCTCCGGCGGCGGCTCGCCCGCGGCCGCCGCGCAGGCGTGCGCGAGGGCGTGAGCGTGGGCCTGCGGGCTGTGGCTGGCGTGGCGGCGCAGATGCTCCACGCCCTCCGCGGGCGCCATGCCGATCACCGCGCCGCCCATCCAGGCGCGGTCGGGGATGTGCAGCGACACCGCAAGGACCTGACCCGCGGCATGGGTGGCGAGAACCCGGATCGGATCCTCGCCGGTGCTGTCCTGTGTGCTCATGTCGTCGCTCGTATGCATTCTTGAATCAAGCTGGAGAATACCCGCATCGGGGAAGTTTGTTGTTCGCGTGGACGGATGTGCATCGAGGCCGCCCGCCACGGGGAGGAAGAAGGGCGAGCGTGCAATGCTGCGCACGCCCCAGGATCCGCGACAGTGCTAGAATCCGCCGCGTAGACCGGACTTTCCGGAACTCCCACTCACACACCAATCGAGGAAAAGCATGAATAAAGGTGAATTCGTCGAAGCCCTGGCCGACCGTCTGGATGTGCACCGCGCCCAGGCCGACCGCGCGCTGTCCGCCGTGCTCGACATCATCGCCGAGCAGCTCGCCAAGGGCGAAAAGGTGGCCTTCACCGGTTTCGGCTCCTTCGAGGTTTCGCAGCGCGCCGCCCGCACCGGCCGCAACCCGCAGACCGGCGCCACCATCGAGATCGCCGCGTCGAGCGTGCCCAAGTTCACCGCCGGCGCCACGCTGAAGGCCTCGGTCAATAAGTAAGCGCACACCGACGGCGCCCTCGGCGCCGTGGCCTGCGGGCCCGTTCCGGCTGCTGCCGGAGCGGGCCCGCTTGCATTCCGGCGCCGTGTCCAAGGCGGGCCGTGCAAAATAAACCGCGACAGCCTGCCGTCCAACCGGTATACTGCCTGTCGTTGTGCAATGCAGCAACAGGGCCGAGAGCAATACCGACGCGTCGAGGGACGCGAGCCGGAGCGGCCCGAGGGACTGTAACCACAGCCCCATCGCCTCCGACCTCCCGTCGCCGACACTCCGTCGGGTTTTCCATTCGTTCTTCCGATCGTCTGGCATCGTGACAACCGGTTGGTGCCGATGCGCGGTCTTTCCAGGCGCCCATGCGCCACCGGATCGACCGGCCACGCCCATCGCGCGTCCCGTCGCCCTTGCGACGTCTCGTGCCGTTCCTGTCCGCAGGCACGGCGCGGCGTGATGTCATTGCGGCCCGCCTGCGGCGGGTCCGGATCGCTCCGCCCGCCCATTCCCGCGCGGCGGGCAGCAAGACAGGAAGAAGCATGAACTTCGAAAACCTCGGCCTCGCCGAAGAACTCCTCAAGGCCGTCGCCAGCACGGGCTACACCACCCCGACCCCGGTGCAGCAGCGCGCCATCCCGGCGGCGATCGCCGGTCGCGACCTGCTCGTCTCCAGCCACACCGGCAGCGGCAAGACCGCCGCCTTCACCCTGCCCGCCCTGAACAGGATCATCGATCGCCGCCCGGCGCCCGGAAGCGGTCCGCGCGTGCTGGTGCTGACCCCCACCCGCGAGCTCGCCCAGCAGGTCGAGAAGGCGGTGCAGACCTACGGCAAGGCCCTGCGCTGGCTCAACACCGCCTGCCTGGTCGGTGGCGCGCCGATGTTCGCGCAGATCAAGCAGCTGCAGCGCCAGTGCGACGTCGTCGTCGCCACCCCGGGCCGCCTGCTCGACCACCTGACCCGCCGCAAGATCAAGCTGTCGGACGTCGAGGTGCTGATCCTCGACGAGGCCGACCGCATGCTCGACATGGGCTTCGCCGAGGACATCGACGCCATCGTCGCCGCCACCCCGGCCAAGCGCCAGACCCTGCTGTTCTCGGCCACGCTCGACGGCGTGGTGGGCAGCATGGCGACGCGCATGACGCGCGACGCCGAGCGCATCGAGATCGAGGTCGCCCAGGAAGACCGCGGCCAGATCGAGCAGCGCCTGATGTTCGCCGACGACCTCGGCCACAAGAGCCGCCTGCTCCACGCCCTGCTCGGCGAGGACGGGATGAACCAGGCGGTGGTGTTCACCGCCACCAAGCGCAGCGCCGACGAGCTCTCGCTCGCGCTGCAGGAAAAGGGCATCTCCGCCGCCGCGCTGCATGGCGACATGCACCAGACCCAGCGCAACCGCACCCTCGACCGCCTGCGCCAGGGCCGCATCGGCGTGCTGGTGGCGACCGACGTCGCCGCGCGTGGCATCGACGTCGCCGGCATCAGTCATGTGATCAACTTCGACCCGCCGCGCCAGGCCGAGGACTACGTGCACCGCATCGGCCGTACCGGCCGCGCCGGCCGCGACGGCATCGCGATCACGCTCTCCGGCCCGCGCGAGACCGGCCTCATCCGCGCGATCGAGCGCTTCACCGGCGACCGCCTCGCGGTGCACACCATCCCCGGCATGGAGCCCTCGCCGCGCAAGCCGGCCGGCCCGCGCCCGGGCGGCAACAGCGCTCGCCGCTTCGGCAGCGGCGCCAAGCCCTCTGGCAGCAGCTACGGCCGCCCCGGCGGCGACGCGCGCCGCAGCGGCGGCGGGTTCAGCCGCGACGGCCATCCTTCGCGCAGCGAGCGCAGCCACGACGACCGCCGCTCGCGCGGCTGACCCGGCGGGCCCGCACAGGGCCCGAGCCTCGTGAAGATCCCGACGGGCGGCGTCAGCGCGGCGCGGCGAACACGGTGAGCACCCCGGTGTAGCCGTAGAGGCGGCTGTGGGCGATCTCGCCGCCGGCGAAGAAGCCCGCCAGCGCCACATCGCCGAGCACGTCGCGGATCAGCTCGAGCTCGGCCGCCGGACGGCCGAAGTGCGGGCCACCGCGGCCCGAGCAGCTCACATACACCGCGCCGAGCGCGACACGGTCGCTGTCCACCAGCTCGTCGCGAATCTCGCGCGCCACGCGGCGCAGGTCGGCGAGCGCCGCAGCAGGGTCGCGCCGGCAGAAGATCAGCCAGGCGCCCTGCTCCACCTCGTCGCCGATCGCCACCACGCCGGCACGTGGATCGAGGCCGATGATGTTGCGCACCAGCATGTCGGCACCGAAGGCGGCGGGGGCGACGAGCTCCGCGTCCGCCCCCGGATGCAGCCCGACCAGGGTGTTCGACAAGGCTTCGGCGACCGGCTCCAGCGCCATGTCGGGCGGCAGGCCGAGATCCTCCATCACGCAGTCGAGCGCACCGCGACCGTCCAGTGTGATGACGAAGTTGTCCCGCGCACGGCTCACCAGCCGCCGCGGCCCGATCGGCTGGCAGCCCTGGGTGACGCGCGAGACGACGCCGACCTCGGCGGAGAAGGCCACCCCCGACAGGCCGCCGCCGTCGAAAACACCGTCGGCGATCTGCACGCTGCGCCCACGCGAGGCGGTCAACCCGCCGAACAGATAACCGCTCGCGGTGCGCTCGGCGAGTTCGGGCAGCAGCTCCTGCAGGTCCGGGGTGCGGCCGTCGGCGTGCACCAGCGCGGTGTGCGGGTGGAAGTCCTCGGCATCCGCACGCAGCGGCTGCACCCCCGAGAACACGCGGAAGGCGCGCCGCGGCAGGGGTGCGAGCATCAGCGCGAGCGCCGGCTCGTCGAAGTGCTCGGCACCGGTCGCGGCCACCCCGATGCCCACAGTGCCGACCCAATGCACGCCGGGCAGGCGGCGCTGCAGCTCGGCGACGATCTCGTCGGCGTCGGCGGCGAAGCGGTCGCTCAGGTAGCAGAAGCCGAGGGTATATTCGGGCAGCCCGTCCCGCCCCGCATGGTCATGGCCTCCCGCGGCGCGCAGGTCGAGCAGCAGGGCGTCGAGCGCGCGTGCGAGCGCCACCCGCCAGTCGGCGTGGGCGGCATGTCCGGCAGCGAAGCGGGTCGGGTTCATGGGATCTCCCGGTCGAGGAACGCCTCCAGCTCGGCCGCCACCACCTCGGGCTGGTCGTGCTGCAGATTGTGGCCGCAATCGGCCACGGTGACGACGCGGGCATCGGCGAAGCAGTCGATGCGGCGCTGGAGTTCCTCCGGCTCGTCGCCGAAGCGGTCATGCACATAGCCCTCGGCGGAGACCAGCATCAGCACCGGGGCACGCACACGCCGCCAGCACGCCATCGCGTCCTCGATGCGGTAGACCGCGGGCGAGGGGATTTTGTGCCAGGGATCGCCGGCGATCTCGACCTGCCCGTCGGCACGCACGCGCCCGAGGTGGCGGCAGAGGAACTCCGCACGCGCCGGGGTGAGGCGCGGATTGACCGCGCGCAGGCGTTCCGCGAGCGCGCCCCGGTCGGCGTAGATGCGGGCAGGCGGCGGTGCGAGCTGGGCGTCGAGCCAGCGCCCGAGCTGCTGCGGCGCATCGACATCGGCCGGCGCCTTGAGCCCGATGAAGTCGAGCATCGCCAGCCGCGCCACGCGCTGCGGGCGCAGACCGGCGTAGATGCCGGCGATGTTGGCGCCCATGCTGTGGCCGACCAGGCGCACCGGGCCAGCGGGCGCGTAGTGGGCGAGCAGGGCCTCGAGGTCGGCGTAGTAGTCGGGAAACCAGTAGGGGCGGTGCAGCCAGGTGGTCTCGCCGTAGCCGCGCCAGTCGGGGGCGATCAGCTGCCAGTCGTGACGCAACGCATCGACGACGAACTGGAAGGTGGCGGAGGTATCCATCCAGCCATGCAGCAGGAAGACCTTCGGCGCGTCGGCCGGGCCCCAGCGGCGCACGTTGTATTCGAGGCCGCGGATGGCGACGCGTTCGGTGGAGGAGGGCTCGAGGACGGTGTAGTGCATGCGGGCGGGCATCTTTTCCGGGACAATCACGCTTCCATTCTAGCCGTCGATTCCATCCCGCCACCGTCCGTCGGGCATCCCCCGCCCCGCCACCCCGCGCTCCCGCATGACCGATCCCGCCACGCTGCGCCGGCGCTTTCTCGCCGAGCCGCTGACCCTGCGCAACGAGCACCGCGACTTCCACGAGTGGCATCGCGGCCGGCCGCATTATCTGCTGTGGGCAATCGACATGGACCTGCCGGCGGTGCGCGCGCGCGTGGCCGCCGCGCAACACGCGCTCGACGGGCTGCTGCTCGACGGCTACCGCCGCCAGCCGCACATCACGCTGGCGCTGTGCGGCTTTCCGGCGCGCGGCGCGGCGCCGGCCGCCGACGAGTTCGACGACGCCTGGCTGCAGGCCCGCGTCGCGGCGCTGGAGGCGTTGCGGATCGCGCCCTTCACGCTCGCCATCGGCGGCCTGGAGAGCTTCTCGTCGGCGCCCTTCCTGCATGTGGATGGCGCCCACGCTGCGCTGGGCGCGCTGCGCGCCTGCCTGCACACGGACACGCCGCTCCCGCAGGGCGAGTACGTGCCGCACGTGACCGTGGGCCTGTACGCCGACGCGCTGCCCACCGCCGCGGTCGCAGCGCGCTTCGACCGCTTCACGCCCGCCGCTCCGCTGCAATGCAGGATCGAGCGCCTCAGCCTGATGGGCTACGTCGCCGCCGAGATTGGTGGCGCCTTGTTCACCGTGGCGGAGTGGGATCTCGCCACACGGCGCCTGCACTGGCGGGACGCCGTGCCCGCCGTCGCGCCGCTCTTCGCCCCCGGCGCACAGGATGACGGCGGCCGGGACGATGGCGCCCAGGTAGAGGCGAGCCATGACGCCGCGGACCAGGCCCCCACGCCGGCGGCGGGCCGCCATCCGGAGATTCCATGAGCACACCTTCCCCCGACGTCGCGCCGCCCCAGGCCGCAGGCAATCGTCCCGCCTCGCCCTTCGCGCTCTTCATCGCCTTCAGCGTGCTCGCGCTGCAGGGCTTCGGCGGCGTACTCGCGGTCGCCCAGCGCGAGCTGGTCGACCGCCGCGGCTGGCTGAGCCGCGCCGAGTTCGTCGAGCTGTACTCGATCGCGCAGATGCTGCCCGGGCCCAACGTGGTCAACCTGTCGCTGATGATCGGCGACCGCTACTTCGGCTGGCGCGGCGCGCTCGCGGCCATCACCGGCATGCTGCTCGCCCCCTTCCTGATCGTGATCGCGCTCGCCGCGAGCTACGAGCGCCTGGCCGAATACCCCGCCGTCGCCGGCGCGCTGCGCGGCATGGGCGCGGTGGCGGCGGGGCTGATCCTGGCGATGGCCTTCAAGATGCTCGGCACATTGCGCGGCAACCTGCTCGGCCCCTGGCTGTGCGCAGCGCTCGGCCTCGCCAGCCTGGTGGCGATCGCGGTGTTCCGCCTGCCGCTGGCATGGATCGTGATCGGCCTCGGCCTGCTCGGCTGGGGCCTGGCGCGCTGGCGAGTGACGGTGCTCGACGCGCGTGCCGCGCACGGGGAGGAGATGCGATGAACACGCTGCCGGCGGGCGAGCTGCTCGCCCTCTTCCTGCACTTCCTGACCCTGTCGCTGCTGTCGATCGGTGGCGCCATGTCGACCGCGCCCGAGATGCACCGCTACTTCGTCGTCGAGCGCGGCTGGATCGGCGAGGCCGACTTCACCACCGCGATCGCGCTCGCCCAGGCGGCACCCGGGCCCAACGTGCTGTTCGTGCCGGTGCTCGGCTTCCAGGCCGCCGGCCTGCCCGGCGCGGCGGCGGCGCTGGTGGGCATCCTGCTGCCCTCGACGCTGCTCTCGCTCGGGGTGAGCCGCTGGGGCGCGAGCCGGCGCGACACGCCGCTGGTGCGCGCGTTCACCGCCGGGCTCGCGCCGGTCACCGTGGGCCTGGTGTTCGCCACCGGCTGGCTGCTCGCCCTGCCCTTCGTCGGCGATCCGACGCATCGCAACGGCGCGCTGGTGCTGATCGCGCTGACCGCGCTGGTGACGCTGCGGACGAAGCTGGCGCCGATCTGGATGATCCTGGTCGGCGCGGTGCTGGGCGCGGCGGGGCTGGCCTGAGCCGCCCACCGCGGGACGGAGCGATGAGGGGGAGACCGTGGAATCCATCGATACGGTAGTGATCGGCGCCGGCGTGGTCGGCCTCGCCTGCGCACACAGCCTCGCCCGCGCCGGCCGCGAGGTGGCGGTGATCGAGCGCGAGACCGCCTTCGGCACCGGCATCAGCGCGCGCAACAGCGAGGTGATCCACGCCGGGCTGTACTACCCGCCCGGCTCGCTCAAGGCACGGCTATGCGTGGAGGGCCGCGAGCGCCTGTACGCCTGGTGCGCGCAGCACGGCGTCAGCCACGCGCGCTGCGGCAAGCTGGTGGTCGCCAGCGCCGCGGCGCAGGCGCCGGCGCTGCAGGCGATCGCCGAGCGCGCGAGAGCCAACGGCGTGGACGACCTGCGCCGGCTCGACGCCGCCGAGCTCGCCGCGCTGGAGCCGGCCCTGGCCGGCCATGGCGCGCTGCTGTCGCCCTCGACCGGCATCGTCGACAGCCACGGCCTGATGCGGTCCCTGCTCGGCGAGGCCGAGCGCCACGGCGCCATGCTGGCGCTCGGCAGCCCGGTGCTGGAGGGCCGTGCGGAGGCCGACGGCATCATGCTGCGCATCGGCGGCGAGGCCGCCACCGAGCTGAAGGCGAAACGGGTGGTCAATGCCGCGGGCCTGGATGCGCCCGCGCTCGGGCGCGCGATCCGGGCGCCCGCTTCCGTCCAGGCCCCACGGGCGCACTACGCGCGCGGGGTGTATTTCAGCTACGCGGGCAAGGCGCCGTTCTCGCGCCTGATCTACCCGATCCCGGAGGCGGGCGGGCTGGGCGTGCACCTGACCCTGGATCTGGGTGGGCAGGCGAAGTTCGGCCCCGACGTGGAGTGGATCGCTGCGCCGGACTACACCGTGGATCCAACGCGCGTGGAGCGCTTCGCCGGCGCGATCCGGCGCTGGTGGCCGGACCTGGACGCGGAGCGGCTGCAGCCGGGCTATGCCGGCGTGCGCCCGAAGATCGTCGGCCCCGGCGAGCCCGACGCCGACTTCCGCATCGACGGCCCGGCGGCGCACGGCACGCCGGGGCTGGTGCATCTGTACGGCATCGAATCCCCCGGCCTCACCGCCGCGCTCGCGATCGGCGAGCACGTCGCGGCGCTGCTCGCCGCCGAAGGGCGCTGAATCCGCAGCGCCCTTCGGCTCGCGAACGCGCCCCCGATCAGGCCGCGGCGTCCATCGCAGCGGCCAGGAGGTCGAGACCTTCGTCGAGCACCGCCTGCTCGATGGTGAGCGGCACCATCAGGCGCAGCACGTTGCCGTAGCTGCCGCAGGACAGCAGCAGCAGGCCGCGCTGCAGCGCCGCAGCGATCACCGCCTTGGCGATCTCCGGCGCCGGACGCGCATGGTCGCCGTCGTGGAAGAACTCCACCGCCACCATCGCACCCAGGCCGCGCACGTCGCCGATGCACTTGTGCCGCGTGGCCAGCTCGCGCAGGCGACGCTGCATGTGCTCGCCGATCGCGAGCGCGCGCTCGCACAGCTTCTCCTCTTCCATCACGTCGAGCACGGCGAGCGCGGCGGCGCAGGCCATCGGCGCGCCGGCATAGGTGCTTCCGAGGCCGCCCGGGGCGAGCGCGTCC
>WBZL01000810.1_pt1 | contig 34628 bp, 28 predicted proteins | sample 5204291 | NCBI WGS metagenome assembly WBZL01 (sample SAMN12344345, study PRJNA552823) | activated sludge metagenome | biome: Activated sludge suspended growth; feature: Nitrification reactor; material: Wastewater; isolation source: activated sludge from nitrification reactor of wastewater...
CGCCACTTCCTCATCCCGACAAAATAGACGCCGAACAGCAGCAACGGCAGCTTGATGATCGCCGCCACGGCAAAACAGGCCCCCGCGCTTCGTTCCCAGCCGCGATCCAGACAGACCACGCCTGCGACCAGCACAAGCAACGCGAAGTGCGTCAGGTTCCCTTCTTTCAGGCTGTAGACCAACGGCCCGTTCATCGCAAACAGCAACAGAATGGCCCATCGTTTCGACGGCTCTCGGTCGGTCATGCTCCAGAGCAACAGCAGGGTCACAACCAGGCCGACCAGCGACAGCGCAACAAACAACCACTGCGCGTGCCGGAGCGTCACCATGGAGAACGGGGTAAACAGCAACGCCACGATCGGAATATTGACGAATCCACACACCGGCGTATCCCAGCACCGCGTGAAGAGATGAGGAAGGTCTTCGATGATCGCGCGCCCGGCGGGATAGTAGGCGACGTTGAAATCGGAGAACGGCACGGACGGCTCGGAAAGACTCCAGATCCAGAGCCAGAGCCCGAATGCTCCCAGGCCCAGCACGAAACGCGGTGCGCGGTGAACGTGAGCAGACCGGACGGCGCCCCACCACAGGAGGCTTAGCGCGAAGACTCCCGCATAGAACACCAGGATAGACAGCATGGGCATTCGATACTATCGGCAGAACGTCCGCGTAACTTGATTACGGCAACTGGAGCAGAGGGGCCCTGTAGGACTCTGCCTCAGCCGGCCGCCACAAGCCTAGGGTTCGTTGTCTTCCGGCTTCAGTCTCGGGATGCATCGTCCGATCTGTCATTGCAACCTTGCGTTCGTCAAGACGCAGGCCTTCCCTCAACAGATCTGAAATCAGTATGGTCATCGACGGAAATACCGCACGCCCGCTTCCTTCCCTGGAGCCGGAAGAACCGCCGTTCTCACCGGCACCGACACCCGAACCTCCTCCGAAACGGGCGCTCCTTGGTTTGGCAGATTGGCTCATCGCCGCAGGCCTGGTCGTCTTCGTCGGCATCGCATCGACCGTCATCGCCGGAAGTATTCCTGCGTTTCTTCTACATTCGATGGATTTCTGGTTCGAGGCCGATACGATCCGTGAAGTCTCGAATATGATTTCGACGACGGACGATCATTCTCGTACCTCGGTCCACCCGTTGTTTTCGCTGCTCGCCTTCACGCCCGTTTTCCTCGTCAAGCACCTATTCGGCATCCCCGCATTGGAGGCCGTGCTCTCTGTCACCGGACTGCTCGGCGGCCTGTGGAGCGGAACCCTCTATCTCATGTTGCGGCTGATGGGGTGCAGAACCCTCGATGCCGGCCTGTTCACCCTGCTTAGTCTGTCCAGCGCATCGGCGATCTTCTGGCTCCCCGTCCCCAACTCCTACACCTGGGGCTCGTGGACCATCATGGTGGCGCTGATCGTGCTGCTGGTTGCCGAACAGCGCCGCTTGGGAGCCACCGCCTACATCGTCGCCAGCGCCTTGACCCTGAGCATCACCGTCACCAACTGGATGAGCGGGCTCCTGGCCACGGTGGCGCGATGGCCCCTCAAACAAGCCGTCCAGCTGTCGATTAACGCGTTCTGCCTGGTGGTGCTGCTCTGGGGTGCACAGAAATTCATCTTCCCGTCCGCGGAGTTTTTCATCGGGAGCCGGAAAGAAGCCACGTGGGTCAATCACCCGCAATCCGGACAGATGCAGCACATTGCCGCGTCCTTTGCGTTGCATACGCTGGTCGCCCCGGCCGTGCGGCTCATGGACGACGACGGGTATATCCAGTATGGAGACGATTCCTTCCGTCTCTCCCAACGCCTCGCCTTTCAATTTTCCACACCCGGTTCGAGCGGTCCGCTCGGTCTTGCAGCCGTGGGATTGTGGTCAGCGTTACTGCTGACCGGGATCTGGAGTGTCTTCACCGTGAAGCAGCAGTGGCGTTTCCGGGCGGTCCTGACGGCGATGCTGCTGTTCGAGTTGTCCCTGCACATGGTCTATGGGGAAGAAACGTTTACGTACAGTATGAATTTTCTCCCCCTGCTCATCGCCGTGACCGCCTTCGGCACCTTGGGTCGACGGCGCCCCTGGGTCTTGGTGCTGGCCGGGGCCCTCACGCTCTGCGCGGGGCTCAACAATTGGCAGCAGTTTCGTGAGTCGGTCGAGTTGGCCACGCACTTCACACCGCAGCGCGAGGCGATGCTCGATCGGATGCGGCAAGATCCTGGGCGACCATGGCCCAGGTCGGTCGGGCATATCCCGCTGGCCGTCCCGGGGGCTTCAGAAGCCGACCACGCCTATCACGAACCGGGAGGCGACTTCAGTCCACAGACGCCCAGTTTCGGCGTCTCGTTGTGGTTGTGCGATGACCAAGGGCGCCCGCTCGTCACCAGTCAAACCATGCCGCTGGCGGACATTCACCAGAGCTTCGAACCATCTGCGCATCAGGCCGTTCCGACGATTGCGACCAAGACTCCCTACTATGACGCCTCCTGGTCGAGGCTCGACGCCACGCACTGGGAACTTCGGTTCACGCATCATAGTCCTCACCGACCGGCGATACTCATACGGAGCGTAGGACCGGCCGGTGGGCCGGTCACCGATGTGCGACGCGACGGAAATGAGGTGACCGTCAACCGTCGTTGGGTGATACGCGTGACGCCGGCGCCCGCCGACATTGCCGTGGGGGACGAGAACGGCCCCGAAGGATTGACCGCCCGCTCCTCCGCCTCGATCTGGAAGGGAGCCTCCGGTTGGGGATTTGCCCGCCTGACGCTTGCGACCGATTCCGGCCGACGGGAGCAGGAATTCAGGCTCGTACTGGAAGACAGACGGGTGCCGATCGAGATGCAGCACTACTACAGGGCTGCTTCGCCGGCGATTCACGCCGACCTGCCCGACCCGCAGTTCCAACGATCCATGGACGCGCAGCGCGCCCATCTGATGATGGGATTGATCGGCGGAGAAACCAGACCGGGAGACCCCACGGTCTTCGTGCGCGCGTGGCAGCGTCAAGGCGCCTATATCACCGCGGCTCTCTCGCGAGCGGGCGATCCACATGTCGGCTGGGTGCTTTCACGATTCCTGGCCACCCATGACTTTGCCGGAGGGGCCGGCCCGGAAGCCGACGCACCGGGCCTGGCGATCTGGGCCCTCACGGAATCTGCGGCCTATCTGGCAGATCCTCGCCATGACCGATGGCTCTGGCCGCACATACTCCGGAAGGCCACACTGATCGAAGACATGTTGCACGCGCGCGCACCGATGGTGACACCGTTCGTCGTGCCATCCCCCTATGATCTCCTACATGGGCAACAGGTACGGATGAACGTACTCGCCAAACCGGCCCGTGAGGGGGTGATCGTCGGCCGCATCGGACATCACTGGCCCTTGCTCTATGTCAATGCCGTCAGCTACCGCGGTTTGCTCGCGGCGGCTGAATTTGCGGAACGGATCGGCAAACATCGCCAAGCCGCCGCATGGAACGACCAGGCCGGCACCCTGTTGGAAACCTGGCAACGCCGGAACGCGAACGGCCCGACTCATTCCGACGAGTCACCGATACGGCAGGCCTCTTTCACGGTCCCCGCCTCACGTCTGAATCCGTTGGCACAACCGATGACCACGTACAGACCCGCTACGGACAATGCGACGATAGCCGGAGCGCTGACCAGAGCACACCGTCTCCTGAGACAGGGCCGGCCGGACGCGGTGTGGGACACCCTGCACCATGTGTGGGGACACCAAGCTTCTCCCGGATTGTATACGTGGGCAACCTCGAGAACGGCGACCGACGACGTCGCCGACGGCTGGCAGTACGTACGGGGCTGGCGTGACCGGACGACGGTGTCGCCGGACTATGAGACGGCAGCCTTGCTGCTGTTATTGCAACAGGACATGCTGGCCTATCTCGACACCGAGGCCGCAGATTCTCCAGTCGTCATCGGCGCGGGCATTCCGCCGGGCTGGCTCTCGCAACCGCTTGCGGCTTCGAATCTGCTGCTCCCCGGCGGCTCGATCGCCTGGAAATGGGACGGGCACGCCATGCAGGTCACGCTCAAGGGCCCGACCCGGCACATCACGCTCGGCGCAGCCTTCCCCCCGGGCACGACCGTCTCCATCGCGCACGAGCCGTTACCCGGGTAACGTCGTTCCCGCCGACAGGGCATCGGCCCGCTCACCATTCTGCCCCATCTGCTCCCCGACGACGGCAGTTGCAGAAGACGTCGGACGCCGCCGATAGCGATGCAGCAATTGATACAACACGGGGAGGACGAAGAGAATCAAGGCGGCCGAGGTCAGCATGCCGCCCACCACCACCCGCGCGAGCGGCTGCTGGGACTGTGCGCCGATCCCGTTCGCCACAGCGGCGGGCAACAGTCCGATAGCCGCAGCCAGCGACGTCATGAGCACCGGACGCATCCGCACTTCCGCGCTTTTCATGATGGCTTCGCGAACGTCCCATCCCTCACGTAGAAAGTCTTGCATGCGACTGATAAGAATCAACGCACCCTGCACGGCGACACCGAACAGCGAGATAAATCCGACCGCCGCAGAAATGCTGAAATGGGTGCCCGTGACCAACAGGGCCAGCACCCCGCCGACGAGCGAAAACGGCACCGCCGCGAGCACGAGCAACGCGTCACGCACATTGTTCAACACCAGATAGACCAGAATCAAAATCAATCCCAGCGTGATCGGCACGATCTTAGCGAGACGGGCCTTTTCTTCCTGCAACTGATCGAATTCGCCATGCCATTCGATGCGATAGCCTGCCGGCAACTGGATCTGCCGCTCGATCCGGGCCTGCGCATCCCGCACGGTCCCTTCCAAGTCACGGCCGCGAACGCTGAACTTGATCGGGATATACCGTTCGTTATTCTCGCGATACACGATGAAGGCGCCGGTCTGCTCGGTAATGGCGGCCAATTGTTTGAGCGGGATGCGTGCGCCGTCCGGCGTGCTGACCACAATATTGCCGATCGACTCGATGTCCCGGCGAAATTCGGGCAGAAAGCGTACCACGAGGTCGAACCAGCGCTCGCCCTCGTAGATCTTGGTCACAGTCTGCCCGCCGATGGCGGCCTGCACGACATCGTTGACGTCATCGACCTTCAACCCATACCGCGCGCATTCCTCACGATTGACCTCGATCACCAGATTGGGCTGCCCCAACAAGTGCAGCACACCCAAGTCCTTGACCCCCTGCACATCCTTCATGACCGTCTCGATCTGTTTGGCCACCTGCTCCAATGTCTGCAGATCGCTGCCGTAGAGTTTCACGGCGTTCTCCCCCTTCACGCCCGACATCGCCTCTTGCACGTTGTCTTGAATCGCCTGGGAGAAATTGAATGTTACCCCGGGGATCACACCCAACCGTTGCTCGATCTGATCGATGAGCGCCTTTTTCGTCGGCACCTCCGCCCGCCATTCCTTGAACGGTTTCAACGTGACGAGAAACTCCGCGTTGAAGAAACTGGTGGGATCGGTCCCGTCGTCGGGTCGCCCCAGTTGCGACGCCGCGCTGATGACTTCCGGAAACTGCCTGAACACGCCGCGAATGTCCGTTACCAAACGAGCCGCCTGCTCGAAGGAAATATCCACCGGCAAGGTGGTGCGCATCCAGATGTTGCCTTCTTCCAGCGCAGGCATGAATTCGCCGCCGATGAACGGCACTGCCGCCATTGCCACCACCAGGACCGCCACCGCAATTCCGACCACCAGCCATTCACGGCGCAGGCCCCAATCCAACAAGGCCATATACCGCCGGCTGAGAAACTCCACGACCGCCGTGTCCCGTTCCTTGATGGGGCCGGTCAGCAGCAGCGAGCACAAGGCCGGGGCCAGAGTGAACGCCATGAGCAACGCCCCGCTCAACGCAAACCCGTAGGTCAGCGACATGGGCGCGAAGACCTTCCCCGGCACCCCGGTCATGGTGAACAACGGCAGAAACGCGATGACAATGATCGTGGTGGCGAAAAAGATCGGACGGCCGACCTCGCGCGCCGCCCGCATGACGTGCATAGGCACCGTCACACCCTGCGAAGACTTGTGCGCGAGATGGTAGAAAATGCTCTCGACCATGATGAGCGTGGAGTCGACGATGATGCCGAAATCCACCGCACCCAAGGAGATCAGATTCGCAGACTGCCCGGCGAGCACCATCATGCCGAACGTGAACAAGAGCGCCACCGGCACCGTCAACGCGACGATCATCGCCGTGCGGAAATGGCCCAAGAACACATAGAGGATGATCGACACCAGCACGACGCCCGCGATCAGAATATCGAGGACCGTTTCAATGGTGGTATGAATCAACACCGTACGGTCGTAGAAGGTCTTGATCTGGACTCCCTTCGGCAGTTTGCGGGTATTCAGTTCCTGCACCCGCTCATGCACCTTCTCCAACACGGACAGGGCCTTGGCGCCACGCTGCAGCAGCACGACGCCTTCGACCACATCGTCCCGATCGTCGATGCCCACCTTGCCCAACCGCACCCGCGACCCGATGCTGGTCTTTCCGAGGTTGCGAATGAACACCGGCGTGCCTTCCTTCTGCGTCACGACCGTATTCGAAATATCGTCGAGTGTCTTGATCAGGCCCATGCCCCGGATATTGAAACTCTGTTCCCCCATCGTCAGATAGTTGCCACCGACGTCGGTGTTGCTCTTGGTCAGGCCGTCCATGACCTGGTCGAGGGTGACGTTGTAGCTCATGAGCTGACCGGGATCCAACTCGACGTGATATTCCTTCGTCGTGCCGCCATAGGTGCTCACGTCGATCACACCAGGAACCCGTTTGAACTCGCGCCGGATCTGCCAATCCTGCGTCGTTTTCAGGTCGGTCAACGACACGTGGTCGCCGGTGAGTTCGTAGCGAAAGATTTCGGCGATGGCGGACCAGGGCGAGATGGTCGGCTGCACGTTCTGGGGCAACACCGTGAGCTGCAGCCGGTTGAGGATTTCTTGTCGATCGCGGAAATAGTCGGTGCCGAACTCGAAGTAGACTTTGATGTCGCTCAACCCGAAGATCGAGAGGGAGCGGATTTCCGCCAGCCCCGGCATGCCCTGCAACGCGATCTCGATGGGCAACGTAATGGCCCGCTCCATTTGCTCGCCCGACCACCCGGGATGTTGCGTGATGACCTCGATCATCGGCGGCGAGGGATCCGGATAGGCGACCACGTCTAAAATGTGGAACGCATAGAGGCCGCCGAACAGCAGGGCCAGTCCGGCAAGACCCACCATGAACCGCTGCGCCAATGCAAAGCCCACCAGCCGTTCGATCATACCCAGCTACTCCCTGTGCTTCCCCTTCCCCTCGCCCGGGCAGCCCACACAAGGCGGGGCAACCGGCACCCGGCTCCGGATGAGGGCGGTGTCGACGAGGCACCCATCACAACCGCATCCGGCGGATTAGAGTCGATAGACGGAGAGTGTGGACAGCAGATCGCCGGTCGGCAGCGGTGTGTCACCCGGAGAGAACGGAACGGAGGACTTACTCGCGGAAGCGTGAATCGCCAGGCTCGCGGGACGTGATGCTTCAGTGAGAGCCTTGGTCGTCGCCTCATCCCGCACCTCGTCTAAGTCGGGCTCGGTCGCCCACTGGGAGTCGGCGGGTACGACCCCACCCGATTCGGCCTGCAATCCAATCAGCTCGGCCCACGAGAGACCAGCCACGACGACCCAGGCCAGCACAAGCACGAGCACTTTCAATCCCAGGCGTGATGATGGACCCGAGGTAGGGGTGACGTTCATAGGCGCGGGTGACGATGTGCGCACACACTCCAAACCAAACGATGTTGGCGCAGAGTATCATAGGCGCCCTGCGCCAACAAGACGGCAGCTGGCTCCGCTTACCCAACAGAGGCGGGAACCGGGGCCTGGTGGACCGAGGCACAACGGCCCTGCCTGAATTGCTGGCACTCCCCTGGTGTGGTAGGGTCCGCGCATGTCGGATCCGGTTCAATCGTTTGCGCTGGCGACAGTTCCCGGCGGCACGCCCCTGCTCGGTCATCTGCGGGCATTCAAGGCCAGTCCATTGGACGCGATGGCGGGGTGGTGGCGTCGTTACGGCGATGCCCTCCGCTTCCGGCTTGGCCCCAAGACCGTCCACCTGCTCAGTCACCCTGATTTAGCCGAAGAGATTCTGGTCCATCAGTCCGACCGGTTCGTGAAGGTCTACGACCCCCGGCGACCGTCCGGCCTGGCGCTGGTCCTCGGCAATGGATTGGTGACCAGCTCGGGGGAGATGTGGAAACGGCACCGGCGTATCATCCAGCCGGTTTTTCACCGTTCCCGCATGGCGGCGATGGCCGACCGAATGGTCCAGGTGGGGGAACAACGCCTCGCCGACTGGGCGAGGCAGGAGGGGCAAGCGGTCGACATCGCCGCCGAGATGATGCGGCTGGCGCTGGAAGTCATCTCTCAAACGATGTTCACCACCAGCATGGCGCACCATATCGATCGGATCAACCAGTCGTTGCGCGTGAGCCTGAGATTCGCGTTCGATTCGTTTCAGAATCCGCTGCGTCTCCCCCTCTGGGTGCCGACCGCGCACAACCGGGAATTCCGCGCCGCGATGCAATTTCTGGACGGGCTGATCTATGAACTGCTCACCGAACGGCGCCGGAGCGGGGTGCGCCACGACGATTTGCTCGATCTTCTGCTTCAGGCTCGTGACGAGGAGACGGGTACCGGGCTGAGCGACCAAGAACTGCGCGACGAAGCCCTGACCATCTTCGCTGCGGGGCACGAAACGACCGCAAACGCACTGGCCTGGACCTGGTATCTGCTCGCCACCCATCCGGACGCGAAGGCCCGCTTCCATGAGGAAGTCGATCGCGTGCTTCAAGGGCGGACCCCGAACGCCGGCGATCTTGCGCAACTCCCCTATACCCGTGCCGTCTTCGATGAAGCACTCCGGCTCTACCCGCCCGCCGTCGCCATTCAGCGCAAGACCACAGCCCCCGTCAGGGTTCACGGACTCGCCCTGCCGGCTGGAGCGATCATCCTCATCGGCATCTACAACCTCCACCGGCACCCGGCCTTTTGGCCGGACCCTGACCGGTTTCGACCCGAACGCTGGTTGAAAGAGGGCCAACCCGAGGCTCGATACGCCTATCTCCCATTCGGTGCCGGGCCCCGAGCCTGCGTTGGAACACACTTCGCAACGGTGGAAGGCCCGTTGCTCCTCGCGCTGATCGCCCGGCGTTACGATCCCCGGCTGGCCCAGGAGCAAGTCGAACCGGAACTCATGGTCACGCTGCGTCCCAAGGGCGGCATCCGGATGATCCTTCACCCACGGCGCTACGTACCAGCCGGCGCTGCCGTGTAAGAGACCGGCCGAGCATTCCGCTCCCGTACTCTCCCGGCGACATCGTCCCGGACATTCCCTGCGCCTCGCAGACCCACCGGCATCGCGCCGTCGAAGACCTGGCTCACCCCGGTCTCTTTCTGGTATGGTCGCACAAGACTCTCGCGCCCCCTCACATGCTACGGACGCTCCATGGCCTACCACCCCATCGAGAATTACGGCATCATCGGGAACATGCGCACGACGGCATTGGTGGGGCGCCACGGCTCCATCGATTGGTTGTGTTTTCCGCATTTCGATTCTCCGAGCGTGTTTGCCGCGATCCTCGACGACAAGAAGGGCGGCCGTTTCAGCATTGCTCCCGTCGGCAACGAGGTCACGACCAAACAGTTCTACTGGCCCGACACGAATGTCTTGATCACGCGATTTCTTTCAAGCCAAGGCGTGGGCGAAATCGAGGACTTCATGCCGGTCGGAGGAACGGGGCCGGACCTCTTCCACCAATTGATCAGACGCGTCAAAGTGGTGCGCGGTCGTATGACCTTTCGGCTCCACTGCGATCCGGCGTTCGATTATGCACGCACCCCGCACCAGACTCATCTGAACTCTACCGGCGCCGTTTTTTCGACTCCCGCCCTCACGTTGGGACTTGCGACTACCCTGCCGTTGAAACAGAGTGAGCAGGGCGTGTTCGCCGAATTTACCCTCGGACGGGGGGAGCATGCGGTGTGCGTGCTTCGAGAGCTCGAAGCGGGCGGGTGCTGCGGGGCTACGCTGCCCGATGATCATGCCCAACGCGTCTTCGAAACCACCGTCCAGTTTTGGCAGGACTGGATCTCCCATAGTCGATATACGGGACGGTGGCGAGAAATGGTCTCCCGTTCTGCCCTGGCGCTCAAGCTGATGACCTTCGAACCCACCGGAGCCATCGTCGCTTCGCCGACGTGCAGCCTGCCGGAAGAAATCGGCGGCGTGCGCAACTGGGATTATCGCTACACCTGGATTCGCGATTCAGCCTTTACCCTCTATGGGCTCATCCGCATCGGCTTCACCCGGGAGGCGACGGCATTCATGGAATGGTTGGATGCGCGCGCCAGAAACGATCGGCCCGATCCGGGCCCGTTGCAGATCGTCTACGGCATCGACGGCCGCACCGATCTGACCGAATACACGCTCGATCATTTGGACGGCTACCGGGGATCGCGGCCGGTTCGCATCGGCAACGGCGCCCATCGACACCTGCAGTTGGACATTTACGGGGAACTGCTGGACTCCGTCTATCTTTACAACAAGCACGTCAATCCGATCTCGTACCACCACTGGTTGCGCGTTCGGAACTCGCTCGATTGGTTGTGCGAGAACTGGACCCGCGAAGACGAGGGCATTTGGGAGGTGCGCGGCGGCCGCCGGCATTTCGTCTATTCCAAACTCATGTGCTGGGTCGCCTTCGACCGCGGGTTACGGCTGGCCCAAAAGCGATCGTTCCCGGCCGATCACCTGAAGTGGCTGAACATGCGCGACCGAGTGTACGAAGAGATCATGACCAAGGGCTGGGACGAGTCGCGCGGCACCTTCGTGCAATCATACGGAAGCGACTCGTTGGATGCGTCCAACCTGATCATGCCGCTGGTCCATTTTCTCTCCCCGTCGGATCCGCGAATGCGCCGCATGTTGAGCGCCATCAACCGGCCGCCGGACGAAGGCGGCTTGGTCTCCGACGGGCTCGTCCACCGGTACGACGCCGCCGCCGGAGCCGACGGGTTGGATGGTACGGAAGGCACGTTCAACATGTGCAGCTTCTGGCTCGTGGAAGCGTTGACGAGAATGGGACGAACGGACCGACCGAAACTGGAGGAAGCGCAACTGTTGTTCGAACGGATGTTGGGGTACGCCAACCACCTCGGTCTGTACGCGGAAGAAACGGGAACCAGCGGCGAAGCCTTGGGAAATTTCCCGCAAGCCTTCACCCATCTCGCCCTGATCAGTGCCGCCTTCAATTTGGATCGGGCGCTGGACGGGGGCTGACCGTGCGGGAAGCAGAGGCAGCACTCTGCTGTTGCGCCCAGGCGAAGACCTGTTCATCGGCCTTCCCGGACAATCCCACATCGCCGGTGCGAAAGGCCGTCTTCGTCGGCCGCAACAACTTCAGCCGCGATGCGATAGACTCGGGAACATTTTGAGGGGACAGGATGGTCAGGCGGTCAGGCACGCGGAATGACTTTCGCTTCGTCAATCACCTGACTGGCATACTCAAGCGCGGCAGTGACATCGTGGGTCGTCAGCCCTGGGTAGGCGTCAATAATCCCGGCTATGGTATAGCCACCGGCCACCATGCCGAGGATGTTCGTCACCCTAATGCGGGTGCCCCGAACCGTAGGCTTTCCGCTGCAGATGTTTGGATCGACAACGATACGATCATCCACCACGCTCTCCTCGCCGGCCCGTCAACTGCATCAAACGCTATCCTCATACACCTAGGCTCTCAAGAAGGCCCTCAACGGCATACTGGGAGAAGAACTGCTGCAGGCCAAGAATCGAGAACACCAAGGCCTAACAAGAGAAGGCCTAGGGTTTGCGCAGGAACACCATATGAGCCCGCTTGCGCTGGCTTGCTTTCAGTCCAGAATGAAGGAGACGTGGAGCCGGCGAGTGGAATCGAACCACCGACCTGCGGTTTACGAAGCGATCCCGAAGTAATTTCTCCACCTCATTCCACACCACAAAAACATACAGAAGAGCCTGATCCACCATTGGGTTAGGTGGTTCGTGCTTCGTCCTGTGGTGTGGTGCCTAAAACCGTCGAAAACAGTCTCGACGGTTACACTTTTGGTTACACTGCACGCCTCGCTTTTTGCGGGGCGTGCAACCTATTGGGGTCGTGTCCGCACGCGGATTCGAGAGCGGTCTACGATGATGAGAGACGTGGTGAGTTCAGCTTCGGTGACCTCAGTGAGCAATCGACCCAAGGCCTGTTCGGTTTCTTCGATCGTTGTCGGCCAAACCCGAAGGCGCACAATGCCATGGTGTCGCTGCGCCGGAAAGGAACGGCCATCGGCGAAGTCTTCATCGAAGGTCACAACGACAGCGCTCTGCTGCTGCGCCCAGGCGAAGACCTCTTCATCAGCCTTCCCGGACAATCCCACATCGCCGGTGTGGAAGACGGCCCAGGTCGGCTTCAACAGCTTCAGCCATGAAACGACGGCTTGGGGAACATTTTGGTCGAGGAGGATGGTCAGGCGGTCAGGCACGCGGAATGACTTTCTCTTCGTCAATCACCTGGCTGGCATACTCAAGCGCGGCAGTGACATCGTTGTTGGTCAATTCCGGGTACGCCTCAATGATCCCAGCCATGGTATAGCCACCGGCCACCATGCCGAGAATGTTTTTCACCATAATGCGGGTGCCCCGAACCGTAGGCTTTCCGCTGCAGATGTTTGGATCGACAACGATACGATCATCCATGATGAGTTCCTCACTGACTAACCGGTTAGTCAGCCTAAGGCTAGGAGGTTCCAGGTGTCCTGTCAAGATAAGCCGCTCGATTCAAACAGCAGCAACCAAAAGCCGGACGCCCGTGCGCGGGGTGGCGCAAGCCACCCGCGCAGGGGAGCCGCGCCAGCGGCCACTCCTAAACTTGACAGGAGGACATTTCTCGGCAAACACACCTGGCCTCACATCACATTACCTCCCGCAGGAAATGTCTGGTCCATCACGATTCATGATTTCGGAAAACAATGGGTCGAAATGTCTTGGGGAAGGTTAGACCCGATTCAAGGCAAGAGAGGAGAAAAAGGCGCATCACGGAATAGAAAGATGAATGAGGCGCGGGCACGAGGCCGGGCAAAAAGCACGATTCGGAAGAAATGCCTGACCATCGGAGCCGACCATCTCGTGACCTTGACCTATAGAGCGAATATGGAAGATCGAGAGCGCGTATTACACGATCTGGGACGGTTACGACGTGCGCTCTCACGTTCCGGCTGTTCTATGCCCTACGTGGCGGTCCTGGAACGGCAACAACGGGGGGCGCTGCATCCGCATCTCGCAGTGAAAGGGTTTCAGGATGTTCGGCTCCTGCGACGCTGCTGGTACAAGATCGTGGGAAACGGTCAGGGGCAGGTGAATGTCAGAGGCCCCCGGCCTGGGAGTTCGCCAGTCAAGCTCGCGCGCTATCTCTCGAAGTACATCAGTAAGGATTTCGACAACATGCCGCGTGAGTTTGAAGAACACCGATACTTCTGCTCCTTAGGCGTCAAGGTGCCCACGGAAAAGCATGAGTTTGTGCTGGATAGACGAGCAAATGACGTGGAAAGGAAAATGTACAGCATCATTCGGCAAGAGGCCTTGCGTCGCGTCGGCGCGTGTTGCCGGCTTACGGAATGGATCGGTGGATCGGGCACCTATGGATGGATGGCGGGGTTTGAGGACCCCTCGATACGATGGAGCAACGGAAGCTCTGAGCCGGTGCCGATTACTCCGGGCTCGTGACTCTCGGTGCCGGCGCTTGCCGAAGCGCGGGCGCTCTCATGGGGTGTGGGGGTGTCGAAGACTCCCCCACCAAATCTAAATATCTAAATGGAATGCTATGGGCCGAGACAATTAAAAGAGAACATCCAGCGATTTTGATTAGTGCATCCTTATCTGATTTGACCCATATTCATAAGTCTGGCAAAACTCAGCAAACGAAATGCCAGTTCTGTTGGCGGCGCTTACATTTTCAACATAGCAATAGTTCGGAGTTGAGGAGTAATGACAAATCCAGTCAGTAGAAAAGAGCACACCATTAATATGATTATTATCCGTATCCAAAAAAAAGGTTGTTGAGATTGGCTCGGTTTCTGATTTGTCAATTTTCGGCTTAAAAAGATAGCCGGACTCACTGTGCTCAGGATTGTTGGCGTCAAAAATAGCGTACAGATCTCCAGTGCCATAGAGAGCACGGATAATTTGCGGCAAAGAATGATTGTAAATACTTAGCTGAAGGTTTCGCCCGTTAATGGCAATAATGAACGGCTCGTCAGGCTTACAAATCTCTTGTGAAATCCAGCTCAGGTGTTGTTTTTTCTTTGCTGCAAGTTGCTGTGTGCACCTTAAGACGCTTTTATTGGGATCTACGTTGTGAAACTCTCCATCGGATGGTATTTCGGGGACGCTATTAGGTTTGGATGGATCACCCCCTGTCGGCAAGCAGCACTCTATCCATACTCTTTTCTCTTCATAAATGAGGCATAGATCAGGTCTGTTATCATCTTTGCTTGCCTGAAGCTCATAGCCCTTGTCCAAGAGCATGGCACCCAACAGCATTTCCCAAGTTAGAGAGTAAAATTTTCCGTCATCTGCTAGTAATTGACGTAGGAAATCCGGGGAAGCGAAAGGTTGATACGCATGCCAAAGCCTCTCCATGTGTTCGAGATACTCTTCAGCTCCCCTAAGAGATTTTGCATTTTCTGCTAACTCTAGGAAACTCTTACTGTAAGGGGTTATAGAGCTATCAAAAAGTGCCATAGTTAAACTTTGTCGAGAGCCTCTAGCAGGGTGCCTTTCGGAGCAAAGCTTCAGCCTTTGTGAAATCTGGCAAGTTCACTTCAATAAACTATTCAAGCGAGTAAACAAATCCTCCAGCGCATCAAGCTGTTCCGCTTGGACAGTCTCAATAGTTAATAACGGCAATAGGCTTTGCGCTACCCGGTAGTGATTGAAGCCTCCTTCTTTCAAGAGGGAAATCTTCCGCGTTTTGATCCACTGGTTCACTCTTTCCACGATTCTTGGATGGGAGCCGAGTTCCGCTACATTCAGCAAGACTCCTCCTAGCTCTTTGGAATAGGCTAAATTAAAGGCTTCTATATATACTGGTACGGGGAGAAGGTCTTCGATATCAGTTTCGAGATTTTCCGGCGTCCGAAACATCCCAAAATCCAAAACACGTTTCCGTTCAATAAGCTTCTGGCGTACTAGATTTTCAAGTCCTTGGTGAGGAGAGCTGCTCCGATCATGCAAGACCACTAATTTAAGCTTGCTTGCACCCAATAACGCTACGAAGGTGACTAATTTGTCTAGACCCCCAACCGGCACATAAACTCCTTCCTCCAGGCCGGTTTTACCAGCTTTCTCCAACATTGTAGAAATATGCTGAAGCAGGATTAGGTCGGCCGGTCCTTCTACCAGGATATTCTTTTTCGCAACAAATAGATTTTGGGCGATTGAATACCCTAGGGCCGCTTGTAAAGGGAAGAGGCTTTCATCGCTTGCCCCTTGTAGATCTCCGTTGATTTTTGTCCCCTCTTTTATGCGGTCCTCAACTACGCGGACTCGCTCTAATCGATCGCTTTCCACCATGAAAGGCGAGTGCGTCGTGTATATGATCTGCTTGTCCTTGGAAAGATTTTCTATAAAAGCTAGGAAATCTGACTGTGCGAGCGCGTGCAGGTTAAGACCCGGCTCATCAAGCAGGAGGATTACGTCCTTCTCTGTATCAGCTCTACTCTCGACAGCCGAAAACCAGACCATAAAACTGAAAAACCATATAAATCCTTTACTTCTTTGGTCGAATGGAACCGTGACACCGTGGCGTAAATTTTTGATCCTAATGTATAAATTCTTGCCAGAATTAAATGGCGGCTCGTCTTTAGGATCTGACTTGATGTCAAACTCTACGGCTAGATCCGTGTTTTGCTTCCAATAAGTGAATACTTGCTCTGTGATAGTGAGGCTTATTGCTTCCAGCTTGGCTTTTGCATTTTCGTATCCCTCCTCACTAATTAATTCTTCGATTGTAATTCCTGCCAACTCCAATAGGCCCAGAGCCGTTTGATCGCCTGCTGTGAGTGTTTGCTTAGTCTGTCTCTGACTAAGTGTTTCGAGATTGAGCTTGCCAGAAAGCAAGTTGTAATCATCGAAGTACAAAAATCGTGGGAGCGACGGACTAAGGTACGTGACCCAAATGTGGTAGTCGATCATGCCCCAGCCGGCAGTAGCCTTTTTGAAACGACCCTTCCATTCGGTGGCAAAGAGTGCCAGCCGACTATCCGGCGGCAACTCCTTGCCTTCAATCCGAGACACCACCTCCTCCAGAGTTTTGGCTCCGTGGAACACCTCCTGTGACAGGTCAATGGCGTCCAAACTTTTCCCTAAAGCCTCTATGGCCTTGTTTACATCGAGGGCCAACCCAATGCTATTGCCGTTTCCATAGTTGGTAGTCCATGTAAACGTGTGCCCCTCTCCAATAATTTCTGCATTGTGAAATACTTCTTTGTTTATCTTTGCTGCTATTTCAGCGCCTACCACAAACGTCAATACGACAACCTTGGCATAGTTTTTGGCTTCGTGTTGCGAACGATATCGACTGTAATCCTTTCTAGGATAGTCAAAAACAGCCTCAAACTTTGCACTTCCGAGTGGTAAGGACTTGTTCAAAGCCTCAAGGAATGCTGTTTTACCAGACTCATTTTTCCCCACAAGAACAGTGACAGTTTCCTCGATTGACACGGGACTTGAATCGTCGATGGACTTGTACTTGAACACATGTGCATTTGAGAGCTTTATCACATTTTCCTCCCATAGGTGGTTAACCCAAGGCCGAATCCGGGCGAGGGTACACCCGCGTGATATTCCATGCAAGGACCTGCCTGCTTTCAGAAGGCTTGACACACATATATCGAAAGGATATAAGCAGCAACATATAACGGAGGGCCATAGATGAGTCCAAAGCCTAAAAACACACCGCATCGTGTCCTATTGTCTTTACCCACGGATCTTTACAACACCATTTCACGCGTATCTGCTGCTATGGATAAGCCACGAGCCGAAATCATTCGCGACCTGTTGGCTGAACAGCAGCCGATACTTGAACACATGGCGACGATGTTGGAACAGGCGAAGGCCGGCAAATTAGATCAGGCCATGAAGGGTTGGCAGAAAATGACCGGGGAGGCTTTGAAAGGCCTGGGACTGCTCATGTCTCCCCCGGATATCAAAAAGGCGAAGAAAGCGTAAGAGTGTGCAAATCCTCAGTGCCATACAACCATTTCGAGATGAAAGGGGGTGAGGGGAATGTCAGAGCAAGTGCTGAAACGACTCTATTCCGTGAGGGAGGCGGCTCGCTACTTGGGCGTCAGCCCTTGGTCGGTTCGCAATCTTCAGAAATTACGGACTTTGCCCTGTGTGCGGCAAGGCCGTCGAGTGCTGTTCGATATTCATGATTTGGAACGGCACATCGAGAACCACAAAACGGAGGTCTATGATGGGCATGATTTATCGCCGCAAGAAGCGTGATCCGACCACGGGCAAGCTGGAGGAACAAGGCCCCTACTGGATGAAGTATTACATCGAGGGCCGACCGATTCAGGAAAGTACAAAGGTTTTTGAGAAGGACCAAGCCAAGAAGATTCTCAAGGTCAAAGAGGGAGAAGTCGCGGCTGGACTGTATCGAGGCCCGAGTATTGATCGAATCAGATTCGAAGATCTGGCGGCATTGGTTCAACAGGACTACCAGATCAACCGGCGAAAAACGGTTCGACGCATCTCAGAGTATCAAAAACACTTGGAACCCTATTTTCGAAAGGCCCGAGTGTCTTCCATTACCACGGAACGGATCAAAGCCTACATCATCAGACGACAGGAGCAAGGGGCGGCGAACGGAACGATCAACCGGGAAATCGGATTCCTCAAACGGATGTTCCGTCTAGGCTACCAACAGACTCCCCAGCTCGTCGCTCGCGTGCCCCACATTCCCCAGCTCAAAGAGCACAACATACGCTCTGGCTTCTTCGAGCATGAGGATTTCCTAGCTCTGCGTGGTGCCCTCCCCGACTATGCCCAAGTTCCAGCCACGCTGGCCTACTACAGTGGCATGAGAATGGGGGAAGTGTACTCGCTCCAATGGAAGCAGATTAACTGGACGGAGGGGAAACTCTTTCTCAAGGCCCAGGATACCAAAACGAACACACCACGGGTTCTCTATTTGACCGGGGACCTCTATCGGGTGTTACTGGCCTGGAAGACCCGTTGCGACAAAAAATGGCCCAGCTGTCCATGGATCTGTCATCGAGGTGGCATTCGCCTACAGAGCTTTAAACGCTCCTGGTGGGAGGCCTGTGAAGCCGTCGGATTAGGGAACAGGGTGAAGGATGAGAGAAAGGGACGGCTCGTGTGGGATGGGAAGAGACCGCATGATTTCCGGCGTACAGCGGTGCGAAACATGATCCGGGCCGGAGTGCCGGAAAAGATCGCCATGGCCATTTCTGGCCACAAAACCAGAAGTGTCTTTGACCGGTACAACATCGTGAACGAACGGGACCTCGAACAGGCGGCACGATCCCTCACGGCCTACTTCGATAAGCAGACGGTTACACTTGCGGTTACACTGGCAGAATTGAGGGGTGAGAGCAGCGGTGTCGTAAACCGCCAACAGGTTGAAACGTCGGGGATATTTCTGGAGCCGGCGAGTGGAATCGAACCACCGACCTGCGGTTTACGAAACCGCTGCTCTGCCAACTGAGCTACGCCGGCCAGGCGGGTAAGGCGCAATATTACTCAGACGGTGAAACGCCTGTCAATGCGCGAAAGGTGTTGCCGAGTTCGCCGTCGTTAAAAATTGAGGATGCGCACTCAGCTCTTCAAACATGATCTGCGCCTTCACCTCTTCCCCTTCGGGCGTGAGGTGGCAATTGTCTTGAAACCACTCGTCTTGAAATCGCTCCTGAGCTGGAATGACGAAGGGCACATGGTGCCGGCGCCCGGCCCTTGCCAGCACGTCGTAATTTTTTTCCAGCCCGAGTACAAGCGCATCTTCATAGCCTTTGAATGCCTCCGCATTCCTGCTGAGAAATTGCCTTCTCGCTTGCAGAAACCCGAAAAGGACCACGTCTGCTCCTGAATTTTTACTGAGGGTAATAAGAGTCTCGACATTGCGCTCAAACCCGATCGGCGCTTGTTGCCGGACCCGTTCGAGTGCGACCAGAGGGTCCACTTCCCAAAACGGTTTCGTCACTACCACCGACCCAACCGACTCAAGCCATCTCGCATACAGATATCGGACGGTATTGCTGTTCGCGAGAAGGAACTGCTCTCCCGGTCGCGGCGCACTGCCGCTGCCGGCGCTTCTGAAATGCGTATATTCAGGATTGTAGTGTTCGAAGAATAACGGCAAAACGTCATTTCCCCCGCCGTGGTAGATCACAATATCCGGCTGCAGAAACCGATGCCGGAACACATATCCGGCTAAGGATTCCGCGCTCGTGCCATAGCTGATTCCGGCGTTGACGACCTGGACGCGTTTGCTCGAAATCGCTTGGAGTTTCGCTTCCAGGCGAGCCACCCAGGTGTCGGCGGGATTCTTGACGTATGGCCACATGAACGTGGTGGAACCACCCAAGACCACAATTCGAATCGTGTCGGCCGGTTTCTCCACCGTAAATTCCTTGTTGCGATACCCAAGCGAATTCGTCTGTTGGTACCCATCTGCCACCATATTGGGCGCTTGCACAAAGAGCAGGTACGGATGGGGTGCAATCGACGCATTCCTCGTCGCTGTGACTCCTGCACGAACCTCTGTCGTCCGGCCTAAATAGAGATCGACCATCCGTTTTCCGTTGGCCAGGCCCGCACGCTCATAGAGGTACCCTGTTGCCACTTCCAACAGCGTGACGGAAAGGCCAAGGCTGGCGAAAACGAGCAGTGTGATGACAAGAGGATGTGCGAGGCTGCGTATTCGCATCGTCTTCCGTGAGCACAATCAACGGAGCGCGCACGACCGGGCGGACCACGAATGAGTCCGTTCAGCATGCTGTTCCATGATCAGAACCAGAAACGAGCCGTCAGGGAAACTTACTGAGAGGCAGCTGTCTGAGTGGAGAGGCTCCGTTGGCATCCGGAAGACAGAGCAGCTGCTGCGTCTCTCCCGATGTCGACCGACCAACGGCCGTGACCTGTCTCTGCACGTAGGCGCACAGTTCGCCGGTGAGCACCGAGCCATTCTTATCCAGATCGGCGGCGCCGCGAAGGCCCTTCAGCAGAAAGTACGTAAAGAGGCCATGTTGGCCCGGTTGGTATGCCTGCGCGTCCTGCATGGTGGCATTGCCGACCATCAGCAGCACCCGCTCCTGTTCCCCATTGGGTTCTTGTGAGATCCACCGCGGTTGGGCGACCCGAGCAGGATTCGAACCCAACGATGGTTCCAGGGAGAGATCCAACATCACGACGGCTTGTTTGACGGGTGCATTGGTCAGCGCTCGCCGGAGCCTGGCCAGGGAAACGGCGCGGGTCGATCCGGATACCGTCGCATCATACGGCAGCAGCGACACGGCCCCCGTCTCAGGATCCACAATCGCTCGTCCGGCGACGTACACGTAGGCCGTCGTTTGCGGACCCACATGCTTGGGTAGCCATTGTTCGAGCACCTCGATCCAATCGTCTTTCAATCCCTTGGCATCCAGCATGACCTTGACCTTCTGCGCCGGAATCCCCATCACGGTCGCGAAGTACCCGCTCATGACTTCGGCATCGTGCGCGGCGAATTTCATCGTCGGCATGGCCGTATCCCGGAACGTACCGACTCCGATTGCGATGGCGACGGCATGCGGCTGCGCCGGCTTCCCCTTTTTTGCGGGGAGTCGATCGACGTCTACCGACAAGACTTCGGTCGCATCGTCCGCATCGGGCTTGATGGCTAGCACAAATTTTTTCGCTGATGGCAGCGCAACGTTCGCTGCAGCCTGCAGGGCACAGATCAGTTCCGCCTGCTCTGCCGCTGACACGTTTCCGACGATACCTTCTACCGTCACTCGGCGAACTTCCCCCGGTTGCAACAGGCCTACGGACACAGGAGTCGTCACTGATGCGACGATGGCAGGATGCCCGCTGAGATCCACGGCGACGGCGTCGGCCGCTGTCGCCCCTTCGTTTGTGACTTCGACATCCACGCTGAAGCGTTCATGCTGCTCCAACACATGGTTTTGGTTCTGATCTCGCAGAATGGTGCGGAATGACAGTTGTGTAGTGCCGGCGGGGGGGGATGACGCCGGAGGCACGCCGTCCATCCCGGCTGCCACCGGCGGTGGAGCGATCGGCGCACGCGACGCAGTCACAGCGGGCGTCGGGGGAGGAGCACTCTGCGCGAACGCCCCACCGGAGACCGTCGCTCCTCGCTGAGCTTTTTTGGACTGGGCCTGTTCCCGGATTTTTGTGGCGGTGCCGAGCTGTTGCGCAATACCTTCCACCACTGTGGTGATCACGTCTTTCGCCACCGTATCGAGTCCACTGATGTCGCAGGCCTCCGCCCGCGCATCTACCTCGCCCGTGGTCACGCTTTGCAATTTCTTGGTATGCAGCACGACACCTGCGGGATCGGCGTACGCCACGTCGAGCCCCAGCGTCACCGTGGCGGGATAGGATTTATTGGCTTTGCGCACGACGAACATGTCTACCCGTCGAAGGCCTAACGCCACATCCACCACGCCATCGATTGCCGCATCCGACGGTCCGGCTTGAATCAACACCCGCTCGAATACCTGGCCCAAGCGCTTCTTGAGTTCGGCTGCCAATGGTTCATGGATGGGTAGGACCGACGGCTCGGCACAGGCATCGCGATAGTCCAAGGCTGCTGCACCGATGCTCGGGTCCAGACGGAGCAACACCGTCAATGGGAGATTGTAGTTCGTGGACACGTGACGTGGACTGAAGTACTGGCATCCGGATGACAGAAGCAGCATCGCCATGAGCGCCGCAAGAGCACACCGGGAAGACCGCCTACCGCGATACCTGATCCAACCGCCGATCAATTGCTGCACAATAATGGTGTTATACCCAATCCGGCAAAGACATAACAACCGCAGGGCGATCGCGTTGACAGCCACAGCCTGCTCCGCTATGGTCCAGCGCGTGGTTCCGACCAACGCATCGACCAACTGTTCGCCGCCCTCATGGTCTTGGACCGCTGTGGCCGACCTGATCCGGCTACGCAATCAATCAGGCACCTGGCTGTTGATGTGGCCAAGCCTGTGGGCGCTGGTCCTGGCCAATCACGGTCGCCCGCCTCTCTGGTTGGTGTGCGTCTTCGCCCTTGGTTCGTTCGTGATGCGCAGTCTCGGCGTGGTGATCAATGACATGGCCGATCGCGATTTCGACAAGCATGTGGCGCGCACGAGTCAGCGGCCACTGGCGGCCGGCAGATTGACCGTCGGGCATGCCTTGGTGGTCGCGCTCTGGTTGGCGCTGATCGCGGCAGGCCTGGTCTCCACACTCAACTGGTTGACCATCAGCCTCAGTCCGATCGCCCTGCTCCTGGCAGCGGTCTATCCGTTCTGCAAACGATGGATCCACATGCCGCAAGCAGTCTTGGGCATCGCGTTTGGCTGGGGCGCCATTATGGCCTGGGCGGCCTCTCGCGCCACGATTGATCCGCAGGCCTGGTGGCTTTTCGGCGCAACAACCTGCTGGGCGGTTGCGTACGACACGATTTATGCGCTGCAAGACCGTGAGGATGACCAACGCATCGGCGTGAAATCGTCCGCGCTGCTCTTTGGCCCAACAGTTCCACTGGCGGTCGGGCTCTTCTTGACTGGAATGATGGGATGTCTGCTGACGGCCGGATTCCTGTCCGGCCTTGGAATGGGATGCTATCTGATGCTCGCCCTAGTCGGAGGGATCTTTCTCCGGCAGGTGCGGCGCTTAGGGTTCTCCATCGCGCCGCACGCAGCCTTCGAAATGTTTTATCAGCACGTGTATGTCGGAGCCGCTATCCTCATCGCGCTATGGATCGGCACGTTCGGCACATCACCGTGACCTATTCCTCGCTGACCTTGCCCAACGGCTTATCCGGCTTTGGCGCGCGAAGAGTCTTGAGATACAGGGCGACCGCCTTGGCATCGGCATCATTGAGGCCCAGGCTCGGCATGCGGGTATCGGGTTTCATCGCCTGCGGATTTCGCAGCCACCGATAGACCCAGGTCGGATTGAGTCGGTAGCCCGCCCGATCCAGCGCGGGACCGACCTTTCCACCATCTTCCCCGATCTTATGGCATCCGTTGCAGCCGTACTTGGTCACGTAGAGCTGCTTTCCGATCTCCGTCATTTTAGCGGCCACATCCGGCTTCATGTTGAGATCAGGACGCGCGATGTTGACGCCCTTCCCTGGTCTCGTGGTGAAGTTCGCGAGGGCCGCGGTAGCCTGATCGAGTTCCTTCTTCGCCTGGCCCATAGCCTGAACTTCCTTGGCATAGGCGTTGTCGTCGACTTCCACGCCTTTCTTTTCGGCCTCGTCGTTGGCTTTCTTTTCGGCTTCCTGCTCCAAACGTTCTGCCTCCTGATATTTTTGCTCGGCAGACTGCTTGGCTTCTTGGAGTTCTTTCTTGCGGCCTTCCACGTTGAATTCCAATTTTTTGCCGTGTAAGGAGCGCACGTATCCGACGATGCCCCAAATCTCTTCCTCTGACAGCGTGTACTTGAAGGTCGGCATGGTCGGCACGGCGAACTCGTCGTCACCGATCTTGTCGCCGTTCGGGCTCGTGTCCTTCATGTCGCGAGAAATGGTATTGAAGATATCTTCGTCCTTGAAGGTACCCATTTCCGACTTGTTCGAGAGGTCTTTCGGCTTCGGGTCGGACATGGAGGACCAGTTGAAGCCCTCGTTCTGCTTCCCCGTTTCGCCGTGACAGTGCATGCAGTAGTGCGCGTAGAGCTTTTTGCCCTTGGCAGCCTGTTCACTCTGCATCATCGAACAACCGGCACCGATGAGGCCCGAGAGTCCCACTACCCCGACGACCGCTCCAAAGACGCGTATTCTTCGCCACGCCCTCATGCTCCCGACCCTTTCTTTAAACGTCTCACGAGAGCCATCTCGAATCCCAGCGCGAGGCCCACCGCGAGTAATGCGTACATGTACGGCGAATAGTCCGGTGGTGCATCGGCACGGAAATACCACCAGGATGAGATCGCTTTTTCAGAGCCCTTTTCTTTCGGCTGGCCGCTCTCCATTTTTTTGCCGTCCCAGACCGCGAAGGCGATGCTGCCGAATTCCCCGGGCTTGAATTGGGTATCCTCTGCAACATGCTCCGTGTTCAATGGACGCGAAAACACGACCTTCCACACACCGGCCTGATAGACCCCTTTGGCCTTCACATCCTGATGACTGTGCGGCTTGAGCGTGCCGAATCCTTTCGCACCCAGGTCCGAGCCTTTCCCGTCTTTATTTTTCCAGTACCAAATATTGACCGGCCCGCCCTCGACCTGCGCCATAGGCTGACCGTGCGCGAAGTGCGCCTTGGTATCTCCGACCATAAACTCCAAGGCGGCCGCATCATCGGGATCTTCAGAGGGATCCGAATATTCCAGCATAATGGCGACGGTGGTGCCATCGTGGAGGCCACGGACCTTCACACTTTTCGCGGTCACTTCCGTGATCCGAACCGGCCAGTGGACTTGAGGAGACATGGGGAATTCGGACACGGAGGCAGTAGCCCATGCCGCGGCCGTGGGATCGTCGGCCGGAAGGGGCCCCTTCACAAGTCCCGCGCGCACCGCGACGCTTTGCTGACTATAGGCGGGCTGCACTTCCGCCGCCACGCACAGCCCTAGAAGGCCGACGGCTCCAACCCACCATCTCTTTCCTACTCTCCTCACTCGTGCCATACGTTCCCCTTAAAATTACTCCGCAATCTCTGATCGGAGAAATTACTCGGACTCATCCCAGGTTCTCGGTTTCTGTCCGGCTCCGTCATATTCGCCCATAATCACTTTCCAGATGTCCTCGTCGGACATTTCCAGTTCCCATCGCGGCATGGCCGTTTTCCATGGCATCCCTTCGACAGGAAGGCCGACGCCTCCCTTCTTGATGCGCCAGAACAGATAGCTTTCCTGCAGCATGGCAATGGTTGTCGGGTCCTTAAAATTGGCGGGCGGTGGCGTAAATCCCGCGGCCGCGAAACCCTTGCCATCAAAGTTGCCGTGGCAAGGGGCGCAACGCGACGCATACAAGCCTTTGCCATACATAATATTTTCAGGCGTCTTCGGTACCGGGTTCGAGAGTCCGGTGTATTCGCCGGGGGGAGCAGGGTGAATCGTGCGATTTTCACCGGGAGGCGCATCGCTGGAAGCCGTACTCCCGTAAGTCTGCCATCCGACGAGAATGGGAAAGAGGGCCAGCACGAGATAGCGCGCGCTACTCAACGCACCCCCGCTTTCTCCGGTTAAAAAGCGCAAGATGGGCTGAAAAAACGCATCTTTCGATTCGCCGCTCAAGGTGGCAAAGAGCACCGCACCTGACATCACCAGCATCAGGTAGAGAAAAATCAAGCTAGACGGCAGCGGCGCGCTATGCGGCAAGACCGGAACGATAAATTTCAAGAACAGATAGATACAGACCGTCAGAATGATGGGTCTGATAAGTACGCCTCCCATACCATCCTCCTCTACTTCGCCGACAATAACTTATCGTGCCTGGGCCACTGCGACCGTACCGGCATCCGCAGCCTTCACCGGTGCCGCGCTGGGGCGCGGTAGATCCAGCTCCGAAGGGTTCACGCTGATCGGCTCACCGCTCATTTGCTGTAGGAACGCGATGACCGAGAGAATTTCGTTCTTCGATAGGCCAATCGGGTTCTTATTGATGTACGGCATCCTGGCCGGATACTCCTTCGGCACTCCTTCATGGCGATAATCCAAATACAGGTACGCCTGGGGTTCCGTCAGGCTTTCGAAGATGAATTCACGGGAGAGCTTCGCGCCGATACCTTTAAGATCAGGACAACGGGCCGATTCGCTCGGGCCAATTGAATGGCAGAGCGCACATTGCCCCTTGCTAAAGAAGATCTTCTGTCCGATGGAAGCCATGTCCGTCGGAGTCTTGATGTCGGCGATATTGATACTCTCTTCGGCCGGCGGCAACGAGGCCATCTGCGGGACGGCCAAAGCAACGAGTGAAAATAGGCCGAGGACAATCGCGACAAAGCCGATGACCCGTAGGAATTGGCTCTTGATGAAGAGCAGAATCACAACCCCGAGTCCGACTACACACAGACCGATTAGCTGCAGTTTGACAACTTCGCTCATAAGTCCTCAACAAAGGATAATGATCACGGCTTCCTCTGCGTATCTGAAGAGGAGCCTCGGCACATTCAAACCTGACGCTGCCCTTCATTGCCGTCGGTGGCAGGACCGTCCAACACCGGCGAGCCTCCCGCCATGGCCGGTATCCCACCGGGTTCGGTGGAACTCTTGGCGCTCGCGGCAGCCTTGGCCTTGTCGCCCATGGTAGCGACCCAAAAAATGAAGGCCACAAGTAAGCAGAAGAGGAACGTGTTCAGCGCCATCAGCGCGGCGGCATAGCCGAGCGCAGGAGAGAAGGCGTACTGAGAAGAATCGCGCATGACACCGTAGACGTGCCAGTGGACTCGGGATGAGGAACGGGCATACCCCATCAGAGTCATCAACAGGATGACCATAACCGCATTCAACACCAGTGAATAGCCCGCCCGTGGCGGCATGCGCCCCCACACCATTTCGGTGGTCGTCTTGGCACTTTTCAGGAGCAACGCCGTCAGCGGAGTGATGGTCAACATCACGAAAATGACGATGGCGACCTGAGACGTCGAGAAGTAGTTGATGCGAATAATGGCGGGGACGAAGTAGCCCCACACACCAAGCACGATCACGGCAAGTCCGGCGAGGACCAACACGGCACCCATCACAGACTTTGCCACTTTGGCCCACCCTGCGGTGTCTTCTTTCCCGGCGCGCCAGTACATGATGAAGCTCATAAAGGTAACGAGCACCATGAGATTCGACACCGTCATCTTGGCCGACATGACCCCGAAAACTCCGAGGAGAGGATGGTGCGTCCCGCCCATTTTCTGAGCTTCTTCCAGGCTGGCGACCAAGGAGTGGGGCGTCATCCAGACGGCAAGACACATCAACAGGATAATCAGCATCGCCATAATCGGTTTTCGATACTGCGACTCCGACCCTGGTATTCGATGCGTGATACCCATCCAGAAATAGTAGTTGGATCCAAGGAAGAGGACGCCGATCAACATGGCTTGCAGGATAAACAACCACGAAAGAAACCCGCCCATGAGTGTGATGCCCATCTGTTGGTTGTACTGGTAAATTTCGCGCATCAACCAATACCCTGCGAAGGGGAGCGGCAACAGACCGAAAACACCGATGAAGTTCCCGACGTAGCCCATCCAATCGTAGTGATAGCGTTCTTCCGCGCTCTTGGCCGACAAGTAACGAATACCTGCGTAGGCTCCGCAGATGTAGCCCCCTAGCACCACGTTCGCGATGATGCGGTGAATGTTCACCGGCCACCAGGTAGGATTCCAGGTCGCAGCCCAGGCCCGTTCAAAATCCGTCCCTTCTGCAATGACGACCGGGCTCGCCTGAAAAGTCGCCCAGGAGTTGGGAACGATCATGATGAAAAAGGCAAACACGTTCAGCATAAAGCCCAAGAAAATGTGGAATTTCTTCCCATTGCCTTCGGACATGGCATCCCAGCCGTACCAGTACAGGTACAACGTGGCGGTTTCTACGAGGAAGAGTCCGCAGTAGACGAGGAATGAAGGGAAGAAGATATCCGTCAAATAGGCCATCAGTTTCGGATAGAAGCCGATCAAAAGGAACAGAAGAATGCCCCCGAACAAAGCGGTGGTAGCGTACGACGACGTGAGCAGCTTGGTGAACTCCTTGGCCAACTTATCGTAACGCTTCTCACCGGACTTCCAGCCGACGACTTCACATAACCAGGCGAAAATCGGCACACCAAGCACAAATCCCGCAAGAAGAAGATGTAGCTGCGCGATGATCCACACCAGGTTCCGACTTCCGACATAGGGAATGTCCCGATAGGCGGTCGGTGCTTGGGCAGCCACATCCTGAGCCATCACCAGGTCCGGCACCCCCATCCAGCCGAGCACAGCGGCGCATCCGGCCAGCATTGCGATATTCCCCGCCTTGTGGCGCACCTGATTTTCGATAGTCCGCCCTTGGGTTCTCATTGTTCTCACCTCGTCGTTCGCCATGATGTCACTTGCTTCCCGCCGGTTTTACGGCCGCTGGCTGCGGAGCCTTCGCCTCGTGTTTCGTCGCTCCATCTTTGACACTGGCTTTTTCTTTTCCGCCTTTTTGCTTGTCCTTCTCGTCTTCCGCCGTCTTCTGCTCCAGCGCGGCGATCTTCACCTCGGCGTCCTTAAAGGCCTTCTCACCTTTGGTCAGGGATTTCTGTGGGTCGAATGGAGGCGCGGGGGCGACAGCTTCAGGCTTACAACATTCATGCGGATGGGGAGTCGACACTGGCAGCACCATCCAGAACAGCACGCTCATGACGGCGCCGGCGGCAGTGAATGCCGTCAGCATGAGACTTTGGTCTGTGGGCACACGAAACATATCCCAGCGCCAGATCAAGGCTTGATAGGTATCGGATGCCGGTTGCGCGCTTGCCGCCCGGCCCTCAACAAGTTTTCCCAGAATGATAAGGCCGATGTAGGTGAGGGCCAACAAGACCAGTAGGGAAGCGCTACCCCACGCCGTAAACTCCAAACCGATCCGTTCGGCAACCGGAAGACCCTTCAGCATATCGAGGTCTAAGATTGACTTGGTGATGGACTGGGCAAGATCCGTCGCGCCGCTTTCTATCACCCACAGTAGAGGAAGATAGAGGGCTCCAGCCAGGGCGAAGCGTACCCACAGGCTGATACCGAGCGAATCCGGTGGCTCCAACCGCAGGCGTTCGAGAAACACCGTGCGTGCGACCAACCCGATTGCCCAGATATCAATGGGAATTGAAACAAGGAACAGGAGGGGAAGACCGGTGCCTTCGCCGAAATGAAATCCGGTGAAGAGCGTAATCAGAAAAAACGCGAAGACGCTGACCGGACTGATCAGCAGCATCAGGAAGGTAATCCCGAGCTTAGTCTCCAGATGGATCGTCCCCATCGCCATGAATAACATGGCGAATGCCATCTTGATCGGCAAGGAGGTCCAGGAGGCGGCCCAGAGAATACTCAGCCCCAATTTGAATGACGACATCGTCTCTCGACCAGTCATTTGCCCAAGACCCTCCGCCTATTCCAAAAATTCGCGGTTGATGATTGCCGCCACGGTGAAAATCAAAATGCTCGCCATGACCACGATCCAGCTGATCAAGGCGATCGGCCGTTTAAAGATGTTGCGCTCTGGGTCACGGTCAATGAATGGCAACGCCGCTAGAAGTGCCATAAAGGCACCGGGGAGCGCGATGGCGCCAAGAAACTGACCAAACTCTCCGGCGAACACCTTGAGACGCAACAGCTGAAAGAGAAAGAGGAAGTACCATTCCGGCTCTGGATGATAATCGCCCGGATCGGGTGTCGCTTCTTCCAGCAGCACAATCGGCTCCCAGAATGCCAGGCTGCAGATGCACAAGAAGACGGCAACCATGCCGACAATGTCTTTCCAAATCTGACGCGGGAAGAAGTAATCAGTCTTGGCCTTGATTTCTTCCACGCTTCCACGGAACGGACCAGCCGGTCCGGCCTTGCGGAACAGAAAGAGATGGAGACCGGCCAATCCCATCAACGCAGCCGGCAAGACCATGACGTGGATGACAAAGAACCGGCTCAATGTCATCTGCCCGGGTGTGGCGCCGCCTTTGAGGAAACGAGCCATGAAGTCGCCGAGGAGCGGCGTTTTATCCATGATTTCCACGCCGACCGTCGTGGCCCAATAGGCCCGCTGGTCCCAGGGAAGCAGATATCCGGTGAACCCGAAGCCCATGACGATGCCGAAGAGAGCCAAACCAACCAACCAGATCAGCTCACGCGGTTTTTTGTACGCCCCCCAGAGGAAGACTTGGGACATATGCGCAAACACGCATACCACCATCGCCGTTGAGCCCCAGAAGTGATAACTCAGCAAAAACCATCCATAGTCGACCGTATGAATGATGTATTGGGTGCTGGCATACGCGTGGTCGGCGGTCGGAACGTAATAAAACATCAACAGAATGCCGGTCACCGCCTGCATAATGAAGATGAAGAGCAATACAGAGCCAAAGACATACGCCCATCGTGACCCGCCAGGGACGGGCTCATTGAGCATTTTGGCCTGCAACGTCTTTAGCCCGACGCGCTCGTCGACAAAGGCAAAGACTTTTTCAATGGCTGAGGGCTGCGTGGTCGTCGGCTGCGTAGTCGTATCCATTAGACAATCCGAACCTGGGCCTTGGTGCCCGCCTTGAATTCCATATCGATAATGGTGATGTCACCGGTTGCCGTAACCTTAATCGGAAGTGGGTCGAGTGGCCGCGGCGCCGGCCCATCGAGCACTTTACCTGCCGCATCATAGATGCTCAGGTGACAAGGACAGAGAAACACCTGGCCGAGGATTTTGTGCGTCCGCCATTTGAATCCGCAACCCAAGTGCGGACATTTACCTGAATACGCGACAAATGGGACATCTTTCTTGTTCGTCCAGATATGCTTGCCGGCCGAATCCCGGAACTCCATATCCTTCCCCTGATAAATGGACTCCAAGACCTTCGGAGTCGCCTTTAGGACCCAGACGTTCTTGTCGATTTCCTGTTCCGGCATGTACGCTTCTTTCACCTTGCGCTTATACTTGAACTGAACCCCGACATCGTCCTGCTTGATCTTCCCGGAATTTCCGATCTTGAGCCATTCATTGTCGAACGGGGAATACATGGGCTTCATGAGATAGCGCAGGACCGGGAACGCCAAGGGAAAGCCGATCAGAAAGCCGATGGCATGGGTAAAGTTGGCAAAGAAGGTCCGGCGCTTGACGCTTCGCTCCAGCTCAGGGAACGGGACCAAGACTTCTCCCGGCGTGACGTGGATACGCTCCTCAAGGTGAGCGATTTCCACCTCATGGGTCGTCACATATTCGTCGCGATTGAACAACGGGAGCGCCGCATACTCGGCCAAGCTCAGGCGCAGCGACACGGCGTCTTGCGTCACTGCCTGGACCTGCCCCATAGGCACCTGCCGCTCCGGAGCAGCTCCGGGACCGCCACCCACGACGATATGACTGATGTCGTGGGACAACGGGTCCATGATGACCCGACTGACTTCCCCGACTTCACCATCCGTACATCGAACTTTTGATTTGAGTTTCGGCTGCATCATACTCACTTCATCTTGATCGGCTTCGGAGTATTCACCGAAGCATTCTTATATCCAGCCAACCAGGCCGCCAAGGCATCGACGTCTTTCGGCTCCATGAGATCCTTGTACTTGTCGGGCATTTTGCCCTTCTCGTACTCCTGCTCAAAACCTTCCGCCTTGTAGCTCTTCGGATCGAGAATCTTTCGGGCAATTTCCGCGGCGGGCAACAGATTACCGATGTTATCCAGCTCAGGACCGCGCTTCTTTCCGCCTTCGCCGTTCAGCTTGTGGCAGTTGTAGCACTCCTGCAGTTGCCACTGCTCTTCGCCGAGTTTCGCGATATCTCCGCTCGCAGCCGCGGTGGTCGCGGTTGGCGCGCTCTCCCCGCCGGCCTTTTGATCGGCAGGAGCGGTAGCAGCCCCCAACGCCTGCAAGCGAGCGGTCAACTCCTTCGCTTTCTCGTCGAGCGCCTTGGCGCGCTGCATCAACACCTCGACCTTGCCGGCCTCATAATGCTCGCGCTTCGGCTTCAGGATTTTTTCGATCTTCCCCTTTTCGTCCTCAGGATCATATTGCGGCCACATGGAGGCACCGGCGATATAGACCACAGAGAGAATGGCATAAAATACGAGCAAGGCCCCGACGGCCTTCACTCCACCAAATGGCTTGAGCGTCGGAAAATCGAGGATCATGAAGACCACGGCGCCAAGCATGGCATAGCCGAAAAACAGCGCCTGAAAGACGAACGGAAAACCCAGCGCATTGGTGGCACCGAACAGAATGCCGCCGATGACGACTCCCACGACTAACTTTTTAATAATGTTTCCCATGAATGCCCTCGTTTAGCGCCCTTCCAGTATGGTGACCGCCCTACTTGGCCCCTGCCGGAACCGGGCTCCCCTCGTGCGCATGGCCCTTTGAATCCGATGGGCGCAAGGTCACGATGATCGCGAAGCTAACCACTGCATAAAACACGATGGTAATGCCGGTGATCCACCAGGCGGAATACGACAGCGTCGGCGTGAAGGATTCCGCGGTGAAATCCGGCAGCAGGTTGTACGTATGGAAGTACTTCCGCAAGAGGGATCGCACAGCACCCATCAGACCCATGGTCCAAATCGCACTGAATGCCAGGAAGACCAGAACGAATTGAGATGCAAAGTCGATCTTGCCCCACACGATCGTCCCCTGCGAGACGGCTCGGTTGTAGATGACGTAGTTGACGACCGTGACAAACACCAGCGTGAAGGCGGCAGAATTCTTCGCCGGCATGAGCGCGAGGAAGTTCCAATCTGACGGCAACTCCAACTCCGCCACCAACTTTGCGCCCGTGGGCACGAAGCCGTGCGGCGTCATCCAGATCGCATTACCCACGACCACCATCAGGAAGCCGATCTTGATGACCGTACTTGATGAGACGGTCAACGGGACAAAGCGGCCAAGAATCACCGGCGCAAGCAAGAGCGGCAACAAGAACGCCAGGGACGTGGGATCCGGCACGGGATAGTCGGTCAGAACCTTTGTCATGACGATCGGCAACAGGACCATGACCATCGGCGCAACCACCGTCATCCGAACCCGCTCCACGCCTTCGATACGTTTCATGCTGAGCCAGATGTAGTAGTTGCTGGCTAGGAAGATCAGCCCGATCATTGCGCCCTGCATTTCGAAAAACATCGACAACTGGTCGGCCATCATGTACGGACAGATGGACGCGTCATAGTCGCACAATTCGTACGCGAGCAAGTAGCCCATGAACGGCAAGAACAACAAGGCGCCGACGCCGATCATATTGCCGACAAACCCCATCCAGTCGTAGTAGGCCCGATCCTCTTCCTTCTTCGAGCCCATGAACATATACGCAGCGATAAGTCCGGCCACGAAGCCTCCGAACGTCACGTTGCCGACGAGGCGGTGCAAATTCAGCGGCATCCAGCTGTAATTGAAGACCTTATCCCACAGAGAGGCGGTCGCCAAAAATTCGGCCGGGGAGATACCCTCGGCACGCACCGGGGTGTTCATAAAGGAAGTGGGAGCGTCGATCACAAACAGGGTGATCGAACCGATGAGATTGAGCAGCACCCCAAGAGCAATGTGGCGCGCCTTCTTTTCACCTTTCCACGCATCCCACGTGTAGAAATACATGTACAGAACGATCGTTTCGCCGATAAACAAGAGCGGGTACACGACCGCGAAGATCAAGAAGAAGTGATTGATGAGCCAGGTCGTAAATTGCGGATAGGTCGCCAGCAACACGAAAATGAAGAGGCCTCCGGTCAACGCGGTCATGCTGTACAGGATGACCGTGACTTTCGTGACCTCTTTCGCCAATCGGTCATAGCGAGGATCCTGTTTGCGGTACCCCAGCCATTCCGAGATGACCACGAAAATCGGGGCACCCAGAATGAATCCCGCAAAAAGAATGTGGAGTTGAGCGACGATCCATACCGCCGTGCGATTCCCGGTATACGGGAATTCCACAGGGGGCGCACTGGGAGCCTGGGCGTAGGCCACCCCTCCCAATACCGCCACTAGCGCGAACATAACCAACAAACAGCGCTGCCAGATTTTCATGATGTCTCGCCGCTCCTCCTCATTCCAACCGATTGACCCCTGACTCGAACCGCACGCCAGGCGCGAGTTACTTCACCTGATCCGCGGGCACCCACTCCTTCTTATTGACATCCCAGCCTTTGCCGGCCAGGCCGAAGGACCGCTCGAACGCCAGGATCTTCCATCGATCCTCTTCAGACAACTTGCTCTTCCACGGTTTCATCTTCGTGTTCGGCACGCCTTCCGAAATACGCCAGAACCAGACGGAGTCCGAATACAGCTTCATGCGGTCGCCGACGCGGAAGTCACGCGCACCCGCCTTCACCGGCTTGCCGTCCTTGCCGTGACAGCTGGCGCAATTGACATCGGGATTCTTCCCGCCGATGTACAACTCTTTCCCTTCTTCCAGGATCTTCGGATCAGTCCACCAGCCGGCAGGCATGTGCTTATCGGCATACTCCGCAGGAGCCGGAGGCGGCGGAACGACCGGACCTTCACCGCCCCCCTCACCACCACCGCATCCGACCACACCGAAACCGAATCCGAGAATGCCGACCATCAACGCCAACCTCTTCATGCCTGCTTGTTTCATAGAAGAACTCCCGCTCCTTTCTTCATGTCTGCACCCATTCAAGTGCAGACACCCATTACCATCGACAGAAAAAAAAGACGCTTCCCTGAGGCACAC
>WBZL01000480.1_pt1 | contig 34594 bp, 34 predicted proteins | sample 5204291 | NCBI WGS metagenome assembly WBZL01 (sample SAMN12344345, study PRJNA552823) | activated sludge metagenome | biome: Activated sludge suspended growth; feature: Nitrification reactor; material: Wastewater; isolation source: activated sludge from nitrification reactor of wastewater...
CCCAGCCGTTGCATTGCGCGTGGGCGAATGTTGTAGACAAGCACGTCCGCCGTCTTCGCCAGCTCGAGCAGCAGGTCACGACCGGCCGACTGTTTCAAATCGATCACCACCGAGCGCTTGTTGCGGTTGGTGGTGAGAAAGAAGTGGCCCATGCGGGCAGACTTCATCGGCCCGGACAGGCGCATCACATCGCCTTCGGGCGGCTCGATCTTCACCACGTCGGCGCCGAGGTCGCCGAGCCACTGGGTGGCGTAGGGCCCCATCACGACGCCGGTGAGGTCGAGCACGCGCACGCCCTCTAGCGCTCCCACGCCGGGGGCCGCGACGGCAAGGGTGCTCATTCGCGCTTGATGCCGGCGTCGCGCACGATACGGCCCCACTTCTCGTAGTCGGCCTTCACGAACGCGTCGAAGGCCTCCGGGGCTAGCGTCCAAGGGCTGTAGGCCTGGATGCGCATGCGTTCGCGCACCTCGGGCGTCTGCATCGCCTTCACCAGCTCGGCGTTGAGACGATCGACCACCGCCTTGGGCGTGCCGGCCGGCGCGAAGACGCCGAAGTACAGCTCGCTGCCCGCCTCGGCATAGCCGGCAAGCCCCGACTCCTGCATCGTCTGGATGTCCGGCGCGTACTCGCTGCGCCGGCTGCTGGTCACCGCCAGCGCGCGCACCTTGCCGGCCCTGATCTGTGGCAGGCTCGTGACGAGGATGTCGAACATGAAGTCGACCTGCCCGCCCATCAGGTCCACCAAGGCCGGCGCGCTGCCCTTGTACGGCACGTGCACCAGCGACACTCCGGCAATGAGCCCGAACAGTTCACCCGACAGGTGGTTGGTCGCGCCGTTGCCTCCCGAGGCGTAGGTCGCACAACCCGGCTTGCTCTTGGCGTAGGCGACGAGTTCGGCCACCGTCTTGGCCGGCACCGACGGGTGGACCACCAGCACGTTGACGTAGGACACGAGCGGCGTGATGCCAGAGAAGTCCTTGCGCGGGTCGTAGCCGAGCTTGGCGTAGATGTGCGGGTTGATGGCCTGGGTGCCCGTGTGCCCCATCGCAAGTGTGTAGCCGTCGGCCGGCGCGCGTGCCAGCGCCTCCATCGCCAGGCCACCACCGGCGCCCGGACGGTTCTCGACGAGGACCGAGACACCGAGTGACTCGGACAGCTTGGGCGCGACGGCGCGTGCCAGCACGTCGGTCGGACCGCCGGCGGCAAACGGGATCAACCAGCGGACCGGCTTGTGCGGATAGTCCTGCGCTGGGGCACCCGCCGAGGCCAGGACCAGCAGCGCCACGGCGGCGCGACGCAGACGTTTCGTGTCCATCGACAGTCTCCTCTAATTGTCTACCCTCACCCGGCGCGGTCGACCAACTGACGGGCGATGATCAGCTGCTGAATCTGGCTCGTGCCTTCGAAGATGCGCAGCAGCCGCACGTCACGGTAGAGGCGTTCGATCGGGTAGGCCTTGACGTAACCCGCGCCGCCGTGGATCTGCAGCACGCGATCGGCGATGCGGCCCGCCGCCTCGGTGGCAAAGTACTTGCAGCAGGCCGACTCCATCGTCACGTCGGCGCCGGCGTCCTTGTCGCGCGCCGCCTTTTCCACCATGGCGCGCGCGGCGTAGGCCTCGGCCTGGCAATCGGCCAGCATGCCCTGAATGAGCTGGAACTGCGCGATCGGCCGCCCGAACTGCCGCCGCTCGCGCGCGTAACGCACGCCCTCGTCGATCATGCGAAACGCCAACCCCGTGGCCACCGCGGCCATGTGAATGCGGGCGTGGTCCAGCGACTGCATCGCACTGCGAAAGCCGCCGCCTTCGCGGCCACCGAGCAAGTTGCCGGCCGGCACGCGGCAGTCCTCGAAGATCACGTCCGATTCATGCGAGCCGCGGAAGCCCATCTTGCGGTACGGCTTGGTCACGGTGAGTCCGGGCGTGCCACGCTCCACCAGGAAGGCCGAAATGCCCGACGCGCCGACGTCCTTCGGCGCCGTGCGGGCGAACACGGTGAACAGGCCGGCATGAACCGCGTTGGTGATGTAGCGCTTGGTGCCGATGATCACGTAGCTGTCGCCGTCGCGTACCGCACGCGTGCTCAGCGCGGCCGCGTCCGAGCCGGCATCGGGCTCGGTGAGACAGAACGAAGCCACGAGCTCGCCGCGCGCGATGCGGGGCAGAAAGCGCTGCCGCTGCTCCTCGGTGCCGTCGCGGATGAGGCCGAGCGTGCCCACGCCGTTGGTGGTGCCGAAACAAGCGCGGAAGACCGGCGACGCCCAGGCGATCTCGAACACCAGCCGCACTTCCTCGTACACGCTCAGCCCCAGTCCCCCGTAGGCCTGCGGCGTGGTGATGCCGTACAGACCCAGCTCGCGCATGCCGTGCAGCAACCGCTCGGGCACCGTCTCGGACTCCTCCACCTCCTCCTCGGCGGGAACGAGTTGTTCGCGCGCGAAGCGGCGAACGGCCTCGACGAGCAGCCCCAGTGTTTCGTCGCTCTCGGTCGCGCTCACCCCGTGCCGGTCGTCTGCGGGGCTCATGGAGAGGTCGCGCGCTGCGGTGGGCCCGCACGCAGCTGGCCGCTTTGCACAAGCGACTCGATCTGCGCCGCATCGATGCCCCAGCGGCGCAGTTGCTCCAAAGCCGCAGCGTCGTCGGTGTGCGGCGGCCGCGGCAGCGCCGCGGGCGTGCCCGCAAAGCGCGGGGCGGGTGCCGGCTGCCGGACGCCGGCGATGTCGACGAAGGTCTCGCGCTCGCGGTTGTGGGGGTGCAGATGCGCCTCCTGCGGCGCAAGCACCGGCGCGAAGCAGGCATCGCTGCCCTCCAGCAACTCGCACCACTGAGCGCGCGTACGCGTGGCGAAGACGGCTGCCAGCCGGGCCTTGTTCTCGCGCCAGCGCGAGGCGTCGTCGAAGTCCATCGCGTCGGCCGCCAGGCCCAGGCGCTCGAACAGCACGGCGCGGAACTTGGGCTCGATCGGCGCCACGCTGACGTAGCCGCCGTCGGCGCAGCGGTAGACCTCGTAATGCGGAGCGCCGGAGTCGAGCAGGTTGGTGCCGCGCGCAGCGCCGTGCGAGCCGGCGCCGAACAGGCCGAACATCGACGTCAACAGCATCGCCGCGCCGTCGACCATCGCGGCGTCGACCACCTGGCCCTGGCCGCCGCGCTGCACGCACCACAGCGCGGCCAGCATGCCATAGGCCAGCATCAGGCCACCGCCGCCGAAATCGCCCACCAGATTCAGCGGCGGCGTCGGTGCCGCGCCTTCGCGGCCGATGGCATGCAGCGCACCGGACAGCGCGATGTAGTTCAGGTCGTGCCCGGCCGCATGCGCCAGCAGCCCCTTCTGGCCGAAGCCGGTGACGCGGCCGTAGACGAGCTTCGGATGTTCAGCCAGGCAGACATCGGGCCCCAGTCCCAGGCGCTCCATGGTGCCCGGCCGGAAGCCCTCGATCAGCGCGTCACTGGCGGCCACGACGCGGCGCGCGAACGCAATGCCTTCGGCGGACTTGAGATCCACCGACACGGTGCGCTTGCCGCGGTTGAGCAGATCGAACTTCGGCGCTCGCTCGATGCCCAACCCGCTGGCCACCAGCCGGTCCAGGCGCAGCACCTCGGCGCCGAGATCGGCCAGCAGCATGCCGCACATCGGCCCGGGGCCGATGCCCGCGAACTCCACTGCCTTCATACCGGCCAAGGGTCCCTTGCCCATCGATGAGCTCCTGATTGCAAGTGAGATGAGATCAGCCGAGCAGGCGGTCCTGCGTTCCGAGAAGGCGAAGAACGGTGCGTCGATGCCGGAGATCCGGCAAAGAGTGTTGTTCGTTTTCGAACCGCTGGAGGAATTGCTGGTGTTCGGCTAGCATAGCAAGAACCAAGCAAACGTTCGATAGGTGCCCGCGAGATGCACTCGCTCGGGGCCGCGCCCGGCCCGCTGCGCCCAGCGTCGCCTCGGAAGTCGCCAATGTCCCATCCGTCGACCAGCCCACCTTCAGCCCTGTGGCTAGGCGACATCCGCCCCGGGATGTGCCTGAGGATGCCGGCCTTCGACTGCAGCGCCGAACTCGTGGCCGCATACGCCGGTCTGTTCGATGCACACCACCCGATCCACGTCGACGCCGAGTTTGCGAAGACCACGCGCTACGGCCGCCCGATTGCCCATGGCCCGCTGGTCGTGGCCAAGGCACTGGCGATGCTCGGCGACGTGTTCGGCGAAGCGCTGCAGGTGCTGCTGGGCGTCAACGGATGGTGCTTCTACGGGCCGGTGTACGTCGGCGACCGCGTTGCGCCCGCGTGCACCGTGCTGGCGGTGAACGCATCCAGGGGCGGCCGCGCCGGTGCAGTGGAGGTGGAGTTGCGTGTGCTCGGCGCCGACGGCTCGCTCGCGCAGCGCGGCACCGCCAGTGTCCTGGTCGCGCGCCAGCCCGCCGAAAACCTCCGACCGGACCTAACCATCCACCCGAGCCCGACTGAACCATGACAGCCGACACGCGCCGCAGGCCGAAGAACAACGTCGACGGCGAAACCTTCCGCGACCTGTGCCGCGCGTTCGCCGAGCGCGAGATCAAGCCACGCTGGCAGCAGGCCGACCGCGACGCGAAGTTCCCGCGCGAGTTCTACGTCGCCGCCGCCCAGGCCGGGCTGATCGGCCTGCACACCCCGGAGTCGCTCGGCGGCGCCGACCTCGGGGTCACCGAAGAGGCGATCTCGATCGAGGAACAGGCGAAGGTCAACCCGAACCTCGCGATCGTCGCGCTGATTCAGGGCGTCGCCGGCTCGCTGCTGGCCGAGCACGGCAGCGAGGTCCACCACAGGTTGGTGCGCGAGAACATCGCCGGCACGCGCCTGCTCGCACTGGCGGTGACCGAGCCGGAAGCCGGCAGCGACGTGCAGAACGTCAAGACCAGCGCCCGGCGCGACGGCGACCACTGGGTGCTGGATGGCATCAAGTCCTTCATCACGCTCGGCGGCGACTGCGACACCATGACCGTGCTGGCCCGCACCGACCCGAGCCAGGGCCGCCACGGCATGCACTTCTTCGCCGTGGACCGCGACACGCCGGGCGTGCAGACCTCGCAGATCAAGGCCTACGCCAACCGTCCCGTGCCGACCTATCGCGTGATGCTCGACAACGTGCGCGTACCGGAGGAGCGCCGCCTCGCGGCCGGTTTCGGCGCCATCATGGCCGGCTTCAACCGTGAGCGGGTGATGGTGGCCGCGCGCTGGCTCGGCCACATGCAGACCGCGCTGGCCTGGGCCATCGACTACGCGAAGGTGCGGCAGCAGTTCGGCAAGCCGATCGGCGCCAACCAGAGCATTGCCTTCAAGCTCGCCCAGGGGCATGTGGACGTGCAGGCCGCCCGCCACCTCACCTACCACGCCGCCGCGCGCTGGGACAGCGGGGTGCCGGTCAAGGACATCATCCTCGACGTCTCGTCGGCCAAGCTCTTCGTCACGCAGGCGGTGTATCGCATCACGCAGGACGCGCTGCACATCGGCGGCGGCTGGGGCATCACCGAGGAACTGCCCGCGATGCGCATGGCGCTCGACGCGCTGGTGGCGCCGGTCACGGTGGGTTCCTACGAGATCCAGCTGCGCGTAATCGCCAAGCAGTTGGGGTTGCCCTGCGACTGATGCGTCGACGCGAGCACGCGCCCCGGCCACCCCTTACCCGTCTACAGGAGAAGACGATGGACTTCGAACCGAGCGCCGTGCAGCGCGCCATCGCCGAAACGACGCGCCGCTTTGTCGAACGCGAAATGCCGAGACAAAAAGTGCTGCAATGGGTGCGCGACAAGGTCGAACCGCCGCAGGCGCTGTTCGAGAAGCTCGGCGCACTGGGCTACTACGGGTTCCTGCTGCCCGAGGCCTACAGCGGCCTCGAGAAGCCCGATCCGATGGGCATGCTGGCCTTCGTCGAGCAGTTCGCGCGGGCCTCGGCAGCGATCACGACCGCCTGGGGCCGCGCCGCGGTCATCCTCGCGCCCCTGGTGGCCCGGTTCGGTACCCAGGTGCAGAAGGATCTGGTGCTGCCGCGCGTGATGCGCGGCGAGGTGTTCATGGCGCTGGGCCTGACCGAGCCCGGCTCGGGCAGCGATGCGGCCTCGCTGCGCACCACGGCGGTTCGCCGCGCCGACGGCTGCTGGGTCATCAACGGCGAGAAGCTCTACTGCTCGCAGGCGAAGTCGGCGGGCTTTCTGATCCTGGCCGCTCGCACGAACCCGCAGGCGGTCAAGCAGGAAGGCATCTCGACCTTCCTGATTTCGGACCCGGGCCGCAACCCCTCGATCGAGATGACCCGCATCGAGACGATGGGGCTCGGCCCGGTGCCCACCTTCTCGGTGCACTTCCGTGACCTCGTCCTGCCGCCGGATGCCCTGGTCGGGGAGGAGAACAAGGGCTGGCAGTGCGTGCTGGGCGGCCTGGACAACGAGCGCCTGTACCACGGCGCGATCGGCGTGGGCGCTTCGCAGGCCATCATCGACGAGGTGGTCGCCTACGTGAAGCAGCGCGTGCAGTTCGGCAAGCCGCTGTCCAAGCTTCAGTCGGTGCGGCACAAGATCGTCGACATGCAACTGCGCGTGGAGGCGGCGCGGCTGCTCGTGTACCGCGGCGCGAGCGTGCTCGAAAGGACCGGCGCCTGTCACAACGAGGCGTCTTTCGCCAAGGTGGCCGGCGCCGAGTGCTACATGCACTGCGCCTACACCGGGCTGCATCTGCTGGGCGGCTATGGCTACACGGTGGACTCCGGGCTGCCGATGCACTTCCAGGACGCCAAACTGTTCGAGATCGGCGGCGGCGCGATGGAGGTGCAGCGCGATATCCTCGCCCGCGGGCTGGGGCTCTGAGCGTCGCGAACCCGACCCGGGTCCCCGGAAGACGCCCCCGCCCCTCGATGGGGCACCCTGGGGGGCCTGCGGATTGACATGCAACCGAACGCTTGTTAGAAACGCAGCGTTCGCTTCGATCCGGCAGGAGGCCAGGCGAGTTTTTGGTTGCCCGATTTTCTGGGTTCACCCCCATCGGCGCCCGGGCCAGGCGCTGCCAGAGCTGCGATCCACCTGACGTTAGACAGGTTTCCTTGTCCGAGAATGCTTGCATGACCACCCCTTCCGCATCGACCGCCGCACTGTTGGAGTGCCAAGGGCTGGAACGCCGCTTCGGTGGCCTGGTGGCCGTCACCGGAGTGGACCTGCGCATCGATCGCGGCGAGATCTTCGGCCTCGTCGGCCCCAACGGCAGCGGCAAGACCACGCTGGTCAACGCCATCACCGGCTTCTACCCGCCGCAGAAGGGGCGCATCATCCTGGACGGCACAGACATCACCGGGATGAAGCCGCACCTGGTGGCCAAGCGGCATCTCGCGCGCACGTTTCAGAACCTGGCGCTGTTCAACGGCATGTCCGTGCTCGACAACATCCTGCTCGGGCGGCACGTGCACCTCAAGCCCAGCGTGGCCAAGACGGCCTTGTACTGGTGGCTGGGGCAGCCGCAGGAGATCGCCCACCGCCGCGTCTGCGAGGAGATCATCGAGTTCCTTCAACTGCAGGGCGTTCGCGATGAACCGGTGGAGTCGCTGTCGATCGGCCTGAAGAAGCGCGTCGAGCTGGCGCGCGCGCTGGTGGCCGAACCCGCGTTCCTGATCCTCGACGAGCCGATGGCCGGCATGAACCAGGAGGAGAAGGAGTACATGGCGCGCTTCGTGCTCGACGCGCGCGACGAGCGCGGCATCACGGTATTGCTGATCGAGCACCACATGGACGTCGTGACCGGCATCTGCGACCGCATCATGGCGCTCAACTACGGCGAGGTCATCGGCACCGGGCTGCCGCGCGACGTGGTGGCCAACCCGCGCGTCGTTGAGGCCTACCTCGGAAAGGGCCACCAGCATGCGGCGTGAAGATCACGCGCTGGCGGCATCCTCGGCCCCGTCCGCCGTCGGCGACTGGAACCTCGGCAGCGACACCACACTGACCCGGCTGCTGGCGCTGAACGCGCGCAGCCACGGGCAGCGGGTGGCGATGCGCGAGAAGGCGCTGGGCATCTGGCAGGAGTTCACCTGGGCAGAGGTGCTCGACGAGGTGCTGGCCGTGGCCGCGGGGCTCGAGGAGATGGGTTTCGCGGCCGGCGACTCGCTGCTGGTGCTGGGCGACAACCGGGCCCGGCTGTATATGGGCATGCTGGCCGTCGGCGCGCTCGGCGGCTACGCGATGCCGGTGTACCCCGACGCCACGCCGGCCGAGGTGCTGCACTTCGCCAGCGAAGCGCAGGCGCGTTTCGCGCTGGCCGAGGACCAGGAGCAGGTCGACAAGGTGCTCGAGCTGCGCGAGAACGCGCCGGGCCTGGCGCACGTCGTGTACGACGACCCGCGCGGACTGAACCACTACCTTGTCGAGGGTCTGATCGGTTGGGAGAAGCTGCGCGACGCCGGAGCCGCCCGGCTGCGCGAGCAACCCACCCTGCGCGACGACATCATCCAACGCTCGCGGCCCGACGGCCCCGCGGTGTTCGTGCACTCCTCGGGCACGACCGGCAAGCCCAAGGGGGTGGTGCTGCAGCAGCGCAACGTCCTGGCCGGCGTGAGCAACGCCTTCAAGGGCCGGGTCTTCGGTTTCGAGGAGAAGATTCTCGCCTACCTGCCGATGGCCTGGATCGGCGACTTTGCGGTGACCATGGCCGCCGGCGTCGCGCTGCGCTTCACCATCAACATTCCCGAGCGCTCGGAAACGGTGCTGCGCAACCTGCGCGAGATCGCCCCCACCCTGTACCTGGCCGCGCCCCGCAGCTGGGACAACATGCTCACGACGATCCGCGTGCGCATGGAAGACTCCACGCCGTTGAAGAAGCGCATCTTCGACCGCTTCGTCGCGCTGGGCATCGCGGCCGAGCGCCTGAAGCTCGAGGGCAAGGCGCCGTCGGCTGCACAGCGGATCATGCTGCAGCTGGGCGAGTGGATGGTGTTCGGCCCGGTGAAGGATCAGCTCGGCCTGAGCCGCATGCGCGTGGCGTTGACCGGCGGCGAGGCGATGGGCGAGGACACTTTCCTCTTCTACCGGGCGCTGGGCATCAACTTGCGGCAGCTCTACGGCCAGACCGAAAGCAGCGCCTTCAATTCCGTGCAGGCCGCCGACGAAGTGCGGCTGCACACCGTGGGGCGGCCGCTTCCCGGCGTCGACTGCCGCATCGCCGACGATGGCGAAATCCTGCTGCGCTCCGGCAGCATCTTCAGCGGCTACTTCCAGAACGAGGAAGCGACGCGCAAGACCCTCGTCGACGGCTGGCTGCACACGGGCGACGCCGGCTACATCGAACCCGACGGGCATCTGGTGGTGCTGGGCCGCGTGTCCGAGGTGGTGCACACGGCCAAGGGCGAACGCTACATCCCGGGCTACATCGAGAACCGCATCAAGTTCAGCCCCTACGTGCGCGACGTGGCCGTGCTGGGCGCTGCGCGCGACCGTCTGTGTGCGATGGCCTGCATCGATGGCGAAGCCGTCGGGCACTGGGCCGAGGTGCGAGGCATTCCGTACATCTCCTATGCCGACCTGTCGCAGAAGCCCGAGGTCTGCGAGCTCGTGGCCGGCGTGATCCGACACGTCAACGAGGCCCTCCCCGAGGCTTTGCGCATCCGGCGCTTCGTCAACCTGCACAAGGAGTTCGATGCCGACGATGGCGAGATCACGCGCACGCGCAAGCTGCGGCGCAGCGTGATCGACGACCACTACGCGGCGGTCATCCAGGCCCTGTACTCCGACGCCCGCTCGGTGCGGATGAAGGCCCAGATCACCTACGACACCGGCGCGACCGGCGTCATCGAGCGTGAGCTCGCGCTGAAAGATCTTTGATCATGGATTGGCCGTTCTTCTTCGAGCTGGCGATCAACGGCGCCCTGTCCGGGCTGATGTATTCGCTGGTGGCGCTGGGCATCGTGCTGATCTACAAGTCCTCGTCGGTGCCCAACCTGGCGCAGGGCGCGCTCGCGATGCTGGGCGCCTACGTGGTGCTGGCGCTGTTCGAGACGCTGAAGCTGCCCGTCTGGGCGGCGCTGCCCGTGGGCATGCTGGTCATGTTCGGCATCGGCATGGGCATCGAGCGCGTGGCGCTGCGCCGTCTGGCCGGCCGCCCGCTGATCATGATCCTGATGATGACGCTGGCGCTGGACATCTTCGTGCGTGCCTCCGCGCTCGTCGCCTGGGGCGGCACCAACCGCGTGCTTCCGTTGCCGATCTCGGCCGACCCGCTGTTCATCGGCCCGGTGCTGATCAACCGCAGCTATGTGGCCGGCGGAGCGGTGGCGCTCGCCCTGTTCGGGTTCTTCGTGCTGTTCTTCCGCACGCGCATGGGCATCGTGCTGCGCGCCATCTCCGACGACTACACCGCCTCGTGGTCGGTGGGCATTTCGGTCGAGCGCGGCGTGGCGCTGTCGTGGGCGATGTCGGCCGTGGTGGCCACACTGGCCGGCGCGCTGTGGGGCTCGATCCAGGGCGTGGACCAGTCGCTGTCGCTGCTGCTGCTGATGGGCATCACGGTGGCGGTGCTGGGTGGACTGGACAGCATCGGCGGTGCCATCGTCGCGGGCCTGCTGCTGGGCATGTTCCAGGGCATCGCCTCGGGCTACCTGGACCGGCTCGTCGGCGGCGGCAGCCGTGAGTTGGTGGTGGCCGCCACGCTCGTGCTCACCATCCTGATCCGACCGCATGGCCTGTTCGGCCGCGAAGACATCCAGAGGATCTGAACGCCATGTTCTTCCGCCAGGCCGGCATCCACCACAGCACCTACCGCGGCGACCGGCAGCTGTTCCCCATTCCGTTCGACCGCTGGCAGATTGCCGCGCTGCTCGTGCTGGCGGTGGCAGCGCCGGTGCTGCTGAGCCCGCTCTACATGAAGAGCTACATGCTGCCGTGGCTCATCTGGACGGCCGCGGCGCTGGGTTTGAACCTGATCCTCGGCTGGGCCGGGCAGTTCCACTTCGGCTACGCCGCCATCATGGGCATCGGCGCTTACACGGCGGTGCACGCCACGCTCAACCGCATTCCCTTCGAAATCGCGCTGCTGCTCGCCGGTGCGATGTCCACCCTCATCGGCAGCGCGTTCGCGATCACCGCGCTGCGGGTGCGCGGCTTGTACCTCGCGCTCAGCACGCTGGCGCTGCAGTTCGTGATGGACTGGGTGATCAACAAGGTGCCCGCAGTCAGCGGCGGCACGCAGGCCACCATCCAGGCGCCGCCGTTGCGGCTGCTGGGCATCGAGGTGACCTCGGATGGCGGGCTCTACTACGTGGCGCTGGTATGGTGCGTGCTGGTCACCGTGTTCATGCTCAACCTGCGCCGCTCCGGCCTCGGTCGCGCGCTGGTGGCGGTGCGCGAGAAAGACTTCGCCGCAGCGGTGATCGGCGTCAACAGCTTCTATTACAAGCTGGTGGCCTTCGCGATGTCGTCCTTCATCGGCGGCGTCACCGGAGCCATCCTCATCTTCACCTTCTACCGCGCGGTCACGCCGGAGCAGTTCGCCGTGAACGTGTCGATCCAGGTGCTGGCGATGGTGATCGTGGGCGGCCTCGGCAGTGTGATCGGCTGCTACTTCGGCGTCGCCTTCATCCTGCTGCTGCCTGGCGTCGTGGCCAATCTGATCTTCGCCGCCGCCCAGGCCGCCGACCTGAAGATCGGCATCGAGTTGCTGGCGCACATCCCGGCGTTCCTGTACGGGGTGCTGATCATCGGGTTTCTCCTGTTCGAACCGCTGGGTCTGGCCAAGATCTACGCCAACCTGCGCAACTACTTCATCTTCTGGCCTTTCGGCTACGCCCGCCGCTAAAGCCCCGCCGCCCCACCGCAACCCAACCCCACGAGGAGTGTCACCATGATCCGAAGACTCAAACTGCTGCTCGGCGCCGCGGCGCTCGCGTTGGGGGCGCAAGCCTCGTTCGCGGCCGAGCCGATCCGCTTCGCGCTGTGCTACGACCTGACCAAGGCCTACACCTTCATCACGCCGCAGGTCTCGCAGGCGGTGCGCGACTATGCCGCGCTGCTCAACCTCAAGGGCGGCATCGAAGGCAACCCGATCGAGATCATCGTGCAGGACCACGGCAACGAGCCCCAGCGCGGCATCGAGTGCTACGAGCGCGTCAAGGGGCAGGCGCTGACGATCGACCTGTTGTCCACGCCCGTCTCGCGCGCTGTGCTGCCGCGGGCGATGAAGGACGGCGAGGTCATGATCCAGGCGCTGGTGGGCCGCGGCGACGCGGTCGACGGCGATGTCTTCAAGTGGATCTTCCCGCTCGGCCCGACGTACTGGGGCCAGGCCGCCAACATCGTCAGCCACTTCAAGAAGCAGTCCGGCGGCAATCTGAAGGGCAAGAAGATTGCGTTCCTGTACATCGACTACCCGTTCGGCCAGGAGCCGATTCCGGTGATGCAGGAACTGCAAAAGCGCGAAGGCTTCGAGCTTCAGCTCTTCCCGTATCCGCTCCCCGGTAGCGACCAGTCCTCGGCCTGGACGGGGATCCGCCGCTTCCAACCCGATCTGATCGTGCACTGGGCGTTCTCGGCGATGCACCGCGTCGCGGCGCAGGAGGCCAAGCGCAACGGCGTGCCGCTGGACCGTCTGGTCAGCGTGAACTGGTTCAACGAGGTCGACCTCAACAACATCGGGCTCGAAGCCGCCAAGGGCATCAGGCGCTCGACGACGGTGGCCAGCGGAACCGAGCACCCCCTGGTCAAGGACATCCTGACCCAGCTGTACGACAAGGGCAAAGGCAGCGGCGATCGCAAGTTCGTCTCGGACATCTACTACACGACGGGTCTTGCCATCTACGCCCCCATCTTCGAGGCCGCCCGCCTCGCCTTGAAGAACGAAAAGGCGCCGCTGAACGCGGAGAAGATGCGCAAGGGCCTCGAAAGCCTGCGCAACTTCGACGCCGGTGGGCTGCTGCCGCCCCTGACCGTGACCGCCAAGGACCACGGCGGCGGCGGCAAGACACGCATCGAGATGTGGGACGGCACCAAGTGGGTCCCGCAAAGCGACTGGTTCGCCGACTACACCGACCTGGTGTGGAGCACCGTCAAGCAGCACTCGGGCGAATTCGCCAAGTCTGCAGGCAAGTGACGACAACCCGGCAGCGGCGGCCCGGCCCCGGGCGCCGTTGCCGCACGGAGACCGCCCCATGCGATCCAGCCTGATTCGAGCCCTCGCCGGTGTCGCGATCGCCGCGGCCTCCGGAGCCGCACCAGCGCAAGCCGCCGATCCGGTGCGCTTCGGCCTGTGCTACGACCTCACGAAGATCTACGTGGCCGCCGTCCCGCAACTCGGGCAGGCGGTGAAGGACTACGCCGACCTGCTCAACCTTCGCGGCGGACTCGAAGGCCACCCGATCCAGGTGGCGCTGCAGGATCACGGCAACGAACCGCAGCGCGGCATCGACTGCTACGAGCGCCTCAAGCGCGAGGGCGTGATGATCTTCGACTTCTTCTCCACGCCGGTGTCGCGCGCCGCGTTGCCGCGCATCATGCAGGACGGCAACATCCTCGTGCAGCCCCTGGTAGGGCGCGGCGATGCGGTGGACGGCGAAGTGTTCAAGAACGTCTTCGTGATGGCCCCCACCTACTGGGGCCAAGCCGCCAACATCATCAGCTACTTCAAGAAGCAGGCGGGCGGCGACCTGAAGGGCAAGAAGGTCGCCTTCCTGTACCTCGACACGCCATTCGGCCGCGAGCCGATCCCCGTGTTCGAAGCGCTGAAGCGGCTGGAGCGCTTCGACTTCCAGACCTTTCCATTCCCGGTGCCCGGCAACGACCAGAGTGCGGCCTTCGCGCAGATCCGCCGCTTCCAGCCCGACTGGGTGGTGCTGTGGTCCTTTTCACCGCTGAACCCGATCTCGTTCCGCGAGATGCAGCGCAACGGCATCCCGATCGAGCGACTGGTGACCGTCAACTGGATCAACGAGGTCGACATCAACAACTTCGGCGCAGCCGCCGCCAAGGGCTTGAAGCGCTCTGCCGTGGTGAGTGGCGGCGCCGAACACCCGCTGGTGCAGGACATCCTGCGCGAGCTGTACGACAAGGGCAAGGGCAACGGCGACCGCAAGCTGGTGGCTGACTCCTACTACAACACCGGGCTGGCGGTGTACTCCTCGGTGTTCGAAGGCGTGCGGCTGGCGATCAAGACGCAGGGCTGGCCGCTGACGCCGGACAAGGTCCGCAAGGGCATGTACGGCCTGAAGAATTTCGACGCCAAGGGCTTCATGGCGCCGATCACCGTGACGCCGCAGGACCACGGTGGCGGCGGCAAGACGCGAATCGACATGTGGGACGGCACGAAATGGGTACCGCAGACGCCCTGGTTCGCCGACTACACAGGCCTGGTCGATACGCTCGTGAAGGCCAACTCGGCCGAGTTTGCCAAGGCGAACAAGTGAACGCGGCTTCGACGCTGAGCCCGAGCCACCGATGACCCACGCGCTGACGCTCAACAACATCGAGGTCATCTACGACCACGTCTTCCTCGCCATCAAGGGTGTCTCGATCGAGGTGCCCCAGGGCGGGATGGTGGCGCTGCTGGGCGCCAACGGTGCCGGCAAGAGCACGACGCTGAAGTCCATCAGCGGGCTGCTGAAGTCCGAACGCGGGGAGATCACCCGCGGCAGCGTGCAGTTCCTGGGCCAGGACATCGGCAAACTCGCGCCGCAGGACCGCGTCAAGCTCGGCATCGCGCAAGTGCTCGAAGGCCGCCGGGTCTTCGAGCACCTGACGCCCGACGAGAACCTGATTGCAGCCTCCGCGGTGCGCGGCGGACGGGCCGACATGCAGCGCAACCGGGAACGTGTGTACAGCTTCTTCCCCCGGCTGCAACAGCGGCGCACCGCCAAGTCCGGCTATCTCTCGGGTGGCGAGCAGCAGATGTTGGCGATCGGCCGCGCGCTGATGACCCAACCGAAGCTGTTGATGCTCGACGAGCCCAGTCTCGGCCTGGCGCCTGTGATCGTCGCGGAGATCTTCGACATCCTGCGCCGCATCAACCGCGAAGAAGGCATGTCGATCCTGCTGGTCGAGCAGAACGCCATCGCCGCGCTCGACGTCGTCTCGCACGGCTACCTGATCGAGAACGGCCGCGTGGTGATGCACGACAAGGCCGAGGTGCTGCGCAACAACCCCGACATCCGCGAAGCCTACCTCGGCGGCGCCGAGGGCCGCGACTTCAAGGACATCAAACACTACCGGCGGCGTAAGCGCTGGCTGGCGTGAATCCGCCGGCGCCGCCGGTCGGCCCTGGGTTCAGGCCGGCACGAACACCGGCAGCGGCGGCCCGCCCTCGCTCGGCTGGAAGCGCACCGCGACACGCTGGCCGATGCGGATCGTGTCGGCATCGACATCGACGATGTTGGTCATCATCGTCGGCCCTTCGCCGAGCGTCACGTAGGCCACGACGTAGGGCACCTCGGCGCGGCGCATGATGCTGAAGCTGTAGATCGTGCCCTGCCCTCCCGCCTGCCGCCACTCGGTGTTGACGCTGCCGCAGAACGGGCAGCCGTCGCGCGGGTAGTGGTGGTGTTCGCCGCAATCGCCGCAGCGCTTGACGAGCAGCTTGCCCTCGGCGGCGGCGTCCCAGAACGGCTTGGCCTCGGGGTAGACGGTGGGCGCCGGCATTTGGCGCCGGCCGATGTTCAGACTCATGCGCGCTCCAGGATCAGGGTGGCACTGCCGTGCCGGGTGCCGAGCGAGCCGCCCGTGCCGTGCGCCAGCGCGAGCCGGCAGTTCGGCACCTGCACCTTGGGATGCGCCTCGCCGCGCAGCTGGCGCACGGCCTCGATCACCTTGGTCATGCCGCCGCGGTTGCCCGGGTGGTTGTTGCACAGGCCGCCGCCGTCGGTGTTGAACGGCAGCTTGCCGCTGCCCGAGATGAGGTTGCCGTCGCTGACGAAGCGCCCGCCCTGCCCCTTGGCGCAGAAGCCCAGGTCTTCGAGCGTCAGCAGCACGGTGATCGTGAAGCTGTCGTAGATCGACGCGTACTGGATATCCGCCGGCTTGACGCCGGCCTCGGCGAACGCGGCCTTGCCGGTCCAGGCGGCGCCGGTGGTCAGCAGGTCGACCTTGCCGCCGCTCTGGTTGCGCAGGTACTCGCCGGTGCCGATGACGTTGACCACCGGCCGCTTCAGGCTGCGTGCGATCTCGGGCCGCACGACGACGAGCGCGCCGCCGCCGTCGCTGATGACGCAGCAGTCCAGCCGGTGCAGCGGGTCGGCGATCATCGGCGAGCCGACCACGTCCTTCACGGTGACCACGTCGCGCACCATCGCGTGCGGGTTGTGCTGCGCGTGCTGCGACGCGGCGACGCGGATCCACGCGAGCTGCTCGCTCGTCGTGCCGTGCTCGTGCATGTGGCGCATCGCCGCCATCGCATACATGTTGACCGTGGTCGGCGCGTACGGCAGCTCGAACGGAACGTCCGGCGCCGGCCCGTAGTTGCGCGGCGCGGTGCCGGTGGCCATGCCCTCGGCCTTGGGCCGGCCGGAGAGCGTGATCAGCGCGACGTTGCAGCGTCCCGCCGCGATGGCCGCCGCGGCATGCGCGACGTGCACCACGTAGGAGGAGCCGCCGGTCTCGGTGGTGTCGACGTGGCGCACCTTGAGCCCGAGGTAGTCGACCATCGACAGCGCGCCCAGCCCCGGCGCGTCGCCGGCGCAGAAATACCCGTCGACGTCCTTCAGCGTGAGCCCGGCGTCGGCGAGCGCGCCGCGCGCCACTTCGCCGTGCAGCTGCGCGACCGACTTGTCGTCGGCACGGCGGATCGGGTGTTCGTAGGCGCCCGCGATGCAGGCGGTGTTCTTCAGGCTCATGCGCTCGCTCCCGCCGGCTTGACCGTCGCGGTGCCCTTGATGACGTCCTGGCCCTTGCCGTTGCGGACCCAGACCTCGTAGACCGGCGGATCGCTGCCGACGCGCAGCTCGCCGCCGCCCGTCACGTTGTCATCGATGCGCACCGGCTGCACGAAGCGGATCTCCAGGTGCACCCGGTTCAGCGCCTGGATGCCGAGCGTGTTCTTCAGCGCCTGCCAGATCAGCGCCACCGACATCGTGCCGTGGGCGATGATGCCGCCCATCGGGCTCTTCGCGGCGAACTCCTTGTCGACGTGGATGGGGTTGTAGTCGTTCGTCACCGCCGCGTACTTCAGGATGGTGTCGAAGTCGACGTGCTTGGTCGACGGTGTCAGTTGCGCCTGCACGGGCACTCCTCTCTACTGCGCCACCAGCGTCGTCATGACGCCGGTGAACAGCAGTTCGTTCGATCCGACGGCGCGCGTCTCGCTGCGCACGCGCACCCACTTGCGGTCCTTCTTGACCTCCTTGTCGAGGCACCACACGTCGGTGCGGATCGTCTCGCCGATGCGCGGCATGCGCCGGATGTCGAAGGTCTGGCCGCCGTGCACGCCGCCGGGCGGGCGCGGCGCGTTGAGCGTGAGCACGGCGTCGATGACGATCATCGCCAGCATGCCGGCCGGCATGACGCCGGGGTCGCTGTCGTTCGGGTACACGCTGCGCCACTTCGCGACGGTAGTTTCGTCCACCGCGAAGTCGCGCGCGCCGTAGTGCTTGCCCGGCTCGTAGTGGGCGTAGTCGAAGATGGGTTTGTCGTTCATGCGGGTTCGACCTGCGGAATCTTCTGTTCGCTGCCGGGGCGCGACTCGAAGCACACGCGCACCGGCATGCCGATGCTCACCTTCGCCGGGTCGCAGCGCATCACGTTGCACATGAAGCGGAAGCCCTCGTCGAGATCGACGAGCGCCAGCACGTACGGGGCGTCGCCTGCGAACGCCGCGATCGGCGCGCGGTGGATCACCGAGAAGCTCGCGATGCGCCCGCCGCCTGCGGCCTTGTGCCACGTCAGATCGGTGGCGTGGCAGTGCACGCAGGCGTTGCGCGCATAGAACTGCGCCTTGCCGCAGGCGCCGCAGCGCTGGTAGCGGAATTCGCCGAGGTTGGCGCCTTCCCAGTAGGTGCGGCTGATACCGTCGGGCACCGGCACCGGCTTGGCTTGCACGTCGGCCATCGTTAGACCCTCCCCAGCAGGATCGAGCAATGGCCCGAGAAGATGCCGCCCAGCGTGTGGGCGAACGCGACCTCGGCATCCTTCACCTGCCGCGGCCCGCATTCGCCGCGCAGCTGGCGCACCGCCTCGACCACATGGAACATCCCGCCGGCCGCGCCCGACGAGCCATACGACAGGAGGCCACCGTTGGTGTTGACCGGGAAACGCCCGCCGATCGCGAACTCGCCGGCCAGCGCCGCCGGCCCGGCGGCCCCGCGCTCGTAGAAGCCCATCGACTCGAGCTGGATCAGCAGCGTGCTGGTGAAGCAGTCGTAGATGTGCGCGCAGTCCACGTCGGCGTGCTTCAGCCCGGCGCGGCCCAGCGCGTCGGCCACCGACTCGCGGCAGCCGAAGTCCACCAGCGACGGCGCGGCGAAGATGTGCTCGTGGGTATGGCCTTCGCCGGTGGAGAGCAGCTCGACCGCGCGCTTGGGCGCATCGCGCCCGGTCTCGGACGCGCTGACGATCACGGCGGCCGCGCCGTCGGAGACGAGGCAGCAGTCGAGCATGCGCAGCGGCGAGGCGATCACCTTGGACTTGCGCACGTCGTCCATCGTGATCGGCTTCTTCATGTGCGACTGCGGGTGCAGCGCCGCGTTGGCGCGCTGGTTCACCGCCACCGCCGCGAGGTGATCGCCGTTCAGCCAGCCCTCGTGGAAGTAGACCTGCGCGGCCATCGCGAACGCGGCCGGAACGCTCATGCCGTAGGGCTGCTCGTACTGCGCGTGGCCGACGTCGGCGAGCGCGGCCTGCACCTTCTCGCCCATGCCGGTGAGGCGGTTGTCGCCGGTGACGCACAGCACGTGGCGGCACAGGCCCGAGCGCACCAGCGACTCGGCATGCCGCACCAGCAGCCCGCCGGTCATGCCACCCATGCAGATCGACGCGTTGACCTTGGGCCGGATGCCGAGGTACTCGGCGAGCACGCCCCCGAGCATCAGCTGCGGCGACGCAAACGAGTACGCGGTCAGCAGGCCGTCGATGTCCGACAGCTTCAGGCCCGCATCGGCGAGCGCGCCGAGGCTGGCCTCGGTGTGCAGCGACATGCAGGTGCTTTCCGGCAACGAGCCGACCTGCGTGTCGTACACGCCGCTGACGATGGCTTTGCTGGCCATGGTTCTCCTTGGGTGTGGCCCGCTCAGGGCAGGCTAACGACGACGTCGCGCTGCAGCCGGCGCAGCTGCTCGACCGCGCCGTCGACGAGGTCGACCATGATGTCCCGGGCCGGGCGGCGCGCCGTGACCAGCCCGCCCGCCTGCCCGGCGATGTTGTAGAAGAGGTCGTGCCGCCCGGCCGCGAGCGCGGCGGCGAGGAAGTCCTCCATCAGGATGCGCTGGTGCGGCGTCTCCAACGTCGGCAGCCCCGACTCGGCCCAGGCCTGGGAGATCTCGCCGTGGAACGCCCGCACGGTCTTGCCGGTCCACACCTTGCTGACGCGGAAGGCCTCGGAGTCCGAGGCGACGATCTGGTCCTTGCAGGCGTCGAACAGCGCGCACTCGTCGGCGACGAGGAAGGCGGTGCCGATCCACACCGCCTGCGCGCCGAGCGCGAGGGCGGCGACGATGCCCCGTCCGTCGGCGATGCCTCCCGCGGCCAGCGCCGGCGTCGGGCTCACCGCGTCGACCACCTGCGGAACCAGCGGCAGCGATGCCACCGTGCCGGTGTGGCCGCCGGCCTCGGTGCCCTGCGCCACGATCGCGTCGACGCCGGACTTCTTCTGCCGCACCGCGTTGCGCACCGAGCCCGACAGGCCGATGAGCTTCATGCCCTGCGCACGCGCGCGCTCGAGCAGGAAGTCGGGGTCGCCGAGCCCGGCCGCGAAGACCGGCACGCGCTCGTCGAAGATGACCTCGAGCACCGACTTCGCGTACTCGATGTTGACCACCGTCTCGTCGGCCGGCTTCACGTCGGGCAGGCCGTAGCGACGGATCAGCTCCTGCACAAAGTCGGCGTGCTTCGGAAAGCGCGCGCGGATCTCGTCGCGCACGGCCGTGCGCGTGGGCGGTGCGTCGGCGATGCGCGCCGGCAGCAGCAGGTCCACGCCGAAGGGCTTGTCGGTCAGCGCGCGCACGGCGCGGATGCGCCGGCGCGTCTCTTCGGCCGAGAGGCCCGAGCAGCCGAGCACGCGCAGGCCGCCGGCCTGCGACACCGCCGCCACCAGCTCCGGCGGGGTGGCGCGGCCGCCGACGCCCATGCCGGCCAGGAAGATCGGCACCTCGATGCCCCAGGCATCGCAGAAGGCGTTGTGCAGCACGGCCCGGCTCATCGTGCGCCCCGGTCCGTCACTTAAAGACCGGCTTGCGCTTGGCGCGGAAGGCCGCCACGCCTTCCTTCACGTCGTCGGTCTGGAACAGGAACGGGAACGCGTCGATCGCATAGCGCATGTCGTCGCCGCCGATGCCCTTGTTGTAGAACGACTTCGCCATCTGCAGCGCCATCTGCGGCTTGGCGGCGAGCTTCTCGGCGAAGGCCATTGCCTCGGCCATCAGGTTCTCGGGTGCCACCGTGCGCAGCGCGATGCCCAGGCTCACCGCCTCGGCGGCGGAGATCGGCTCGCCGAGCATGCTCAGCTCCTTGGCCTTCGGCCGCCCGACGATCTGGTGCAGGCGTAGCAGAGCGAAGCCCGGCAGCAGGCCGAGCTGGATCTCGGGAACCCCGAACTTCGCGCGCTCCGAGGTGAGGACGAAGTCGCAGGCGATCGCCAGCTCGAAGCCGCCGCCGAAGGCGACGCCGTTGACGGCGGCGATCAGCGGCTTGCGGCAACGCTCGGGCGCCTCGAGCACCGGCAGCACGCCGGCGATGAAGTCGCGCGCCTGCTCGGGCGACTCGGGGAAGGTGCCGATGTCTGCACCGGCGCAGAACGCCTTGTCGCCGCGCCCGGTGAGGATGCCGACGCGGATCTCGGGGTCGGCCTCGATCTTCGCCAGCCCTTCGACGACACCCTGGCGGATGCCCAGCGAAATGGCGTTGAGCTTGGTGGGCTCGTCCAGGGTGAGGACCGCGATGCGGCCCTTCTGCTCGAATTCGACGCTGCCGAGACGCATGGGTGCTCCGAACGGTTGATGCCAGCTTCACAGTAGCCTAACAAACGTTCGACAGCTTAGTCAATCAGGGGAGTCATCCGACGTCGGACGCCGCAAGCCGCCGTAGCTCGCCCACGCGATCGCGACGAGGTAGCCGGCATCCACGGGCAGGTTGATGCCGGTGACGGCGGAGGCCTGGGCCGACGCGAGGAAGGCCACCGCCTGGGCGATCTCGCGCGCCTGCACCAGCCGCCCGAGCGCGCTGTTGGCAGTCATGTGCTGCGGCGCCAAGGTGCGCGTGGTCACGCCCTTCTCCAGCGCCGGCGTCTGTGTGAAGCCGGGCGAGACGGCGTTCACGCGCACCTTCTTCGGACCCCACTCCGCGGCTAGGCACTCGGTGAGGTTGATGACGCCGGCCTTGGCGGGACCGTAGGAATGCAGCGGCCCGGAGCCCATGCCGGCCACCGAGGCGATGTTGACGATCGCCCCGCCGCCGGCGCGCGCCATCGCCGCACCGAAGCGCGCGCAGCACAGGTAGGTGCCGCGCAGGTCGACGCGCGCGACGAAGTCCCATTCGCGCAGTGTCAGTTCCTCGGGCGGCAGCGTGCGCTGCAGCACGCCGGCGCTGTTGACCAGCACCTGCGGCACGCCGCACTGCGCCTCGACGGCCGCGACTGCGGTGTCGACCGACCCATCGTCGCCCACGTCGAGCGGAACCGCGATGCCGCCCACGGCCGCGGCCACCGCCTGCGCGGCGGCGAAATTCCGATCGGCCACCACCACGCGGGCCCCGGCCGCGGCCAGCACCTGCACGCAGGCCTCGCCGATGCCGCTCGCGCCGCCGGTCACCACGGCCACCTGGCCCGAGAAGTCGATGCGCAACTCAGCCTCCGTTCGCCGCTTCGCCCAGCTCGGCGCGCAGCACCCGTTTCAGAACCTTGCCGGAGGGCAGGCGCGGCAGCGTCTCGCGCAGCACGAGCTGGCGGGGCTGCTTGAAGCCGCCCAGCTTGCCGCGGCAGAACGCCTGCAGTTCCTCCAGCGAGAGCGTCGTGCCGGGCCGCAGCACCACCACCGCCGCGACGCGCTCGCCCCACTGCGCATCGGGCAGGCCCACGGCCGCCGCCTCGAGCACCTGCGGCAGCTGGTAGAGCACGCGCTCCACCTCGCTGGAGGCGATGTTCTCGCCGCCGCTGATGATCATGTCCTTCTTGCGGTCGGTCAGGAACAGGAAGCCCTCGGCGTCGACGTAGCCCACGTCGCCGGTGCGGAACCACCCGCCGGCGTGAAAGCTCGCGGCGGTCTTGTCCGCATCGCGCCAGTAGCCGGCGGTGACCTTGGGCCCGCGCAGGCAGACCTCGCCGGCCTCGCCCGCCGGCAGGGCCTGGCCGTTGTCATCGCAGACGCGCAGTTCCACATGCGGCAGCACGCGGCCGGTGGAGCCGATCTTTTCGATCTCGCGGCCGGCTTCCATCAGCGTGTCGCCCGAGCAGCTTTCGGTGAGGCCGTAGCCGTCGATGTAGCGGCCGTTCGGGAACAGCGAGCGGAACTCGCGGATTCGCTCCTCGGGCGTGCGCTCGCCGCCGCCGATCTGCCAGCGCAGGCTGGAAAGATCGAAGCGGCCGCGATCGGGCAGCGCGAGCAGGCGGTTCAGCATGACCGGCGCCATCCACGCCGCGGTGAGCTTCTCGCGTTCGATCAGCGCCAGCGTCGGCTCGGGATCGAACTCGCGCATCACCGCGAGCAGGCCGCCCATCTGCAGCACCGCGAGACCCGGCAGGTCGAACGCGCCGACGTGGTACAGCGGCCCGACGACGAGCAGGCGCTCGGCACCATGCAAGCCAAGCACCGCGATGTGGTCGAGGCACTTCCAGTGGTAGTTGGCGTAGCTGTGGATCACGCCCTTGGGCCGGTCAGTGGTGCCCGACGTGTACATCAGGCGGAACAGGTCGTCGGGCCGTCGCACGCAGGGCTCGGCCACCGGCGCGGAAGCCGGCCCGACGCGGCGGCTGTCCGACTGCGCCGCCTCGTCGACGACGGCCACGTTGCCGAACGTGCCCGCCAGCGCGCGCAGTTCGTCGTCGACCAGCAGCAGCTTCACGCCCGCATGGCCGACGATGTAGGCCACCTCGTCGGCGCCCAGCCGGTAGTTGATCGGCAGCAGCACCGCGCCGAGGTGGCTCACCGCGAGCGAGAGCTCGATGAAGGCGGCGCTGTTCTTCATCAGCAGCGCAACGATGTCGCCTTCGCCGATGCCGCGCGCGCGCAGGCTGCCCGCGGTGGCGGCCAGCCGCGCGGCCAGATCACCGTAGCTCAGCCGCTGGTCGCGGTAGAGCAGGGCCGGCCGCGCGGGCTCGGCGCGCGCCCAGCGCAGGACGGCGGCACTGAGGTTGACCATCGTGTCCTCCGGTGCGCGGCTCAATACGACCGCGGCATGCCCAGGTCGTGGTTGGCGACGTAGTTGAGGATCATCTCCTCGGACACCGGCGCGAAGCGGAACAGCCGCGCGTCGCGCCACAGCCGCTCGACGTGGAACTCGCTCGCGTAGCCCATGCCGCCCATGGTCTGCATCGCGCGCTCGGTGGCGCGTGCCACCGCCTGCGCGGCCAGCAGCTTGGCGGCGTTGGCCTCGCTGCCGTAGGGCAGGCCCATGTCGCAGTTGGCGGCGGCCTTGTGGTTCAGCAGCCGTGCCGCCTCGACCTCCACATGGCACTGCGCGAGCGGGAACTGCAGGCCCTGGTAGCTGGAGACGGGCTTGTCGCCGAACACCTTGCGCTCGTTGGCGTAGTTCACGGCCAGCCGGATCGCCAGCTCGCCGGTTCCGGCGAGCGCGGCGGTCGTCACGATGCGCTCGGTGTTAAGCACGTCCAGCAGTTCGTGCCAGCCGCGGTGCAGCGTGCCGACGAGCTCGTCCGCGCGCACGCGCACGTCGTCGAAGAAGACGCTGCTCGACGCGAGCGTGCGGGTGCCAACCTTGTCGATCGCGGTGTGCGTCAGGCCCTCGCGCTCCACGTCGATCATGAACATCGACAGCCCGTCGCTGCGCGACTTGCACTCCGAGAGCTTCTTCGTGCGCGCGACGACAAGCATCTTGGCCGCGTCGGGAACGCCGGTGATCCAGATCTTGCGGCCGTTCAGGCACCAGCCGTCGCCGTCGGCCTCGGCATAGCTGCGCAGCTCGAGCGTGTTGGTGCCGGCGTCGGGCTCGGTCAGCGCCATGCAGCAGTTGATCTCGCCGGAGACGATCTGCGGCAGCAGCCCGGCCTTCATCTCCGGCGTGCCGAACTTCGACAGTGCCACACCGCCGAAGATGGGGTTGATCATGAACAGCTGGCCGACGGTGGCGCCGCCGCCGCAGGCGGCGAGCGTCTCGACCACGAGCGCGAGTTCGAGCATGCCCAGCCCGGCGCCGCCCACCGCCGTGGGCAACGCCGCGCCGCACAGCCCGGCGTCGCAGACGGCGAGCCAGAACTCCTTCGGGAACTGCTTGGCCGCGTCCTGCTTGCGCCAGTACTCGGTGCCGAAGTGGTCGCCGACCTTGCGGGCGGCCTCGATCATCAGCTTCTGCTCGTCGGTGAGTCGGAAATCCATCGCTTGCGCTCCAGTCAATCGAACAACAGCCGCGTCGGATGCGCGAGGGCGTCGACCACGGCGCCGAGCAGCGCGGCGCCTGCGACGCCGTCGAGCACCCGGTGGTCGACCGATAGCGTCAGCGCGATCTCGCGCCGCAAGGCCGGCGCGCCCCGCACATCCGGGCGGAACAGCTCGCGGACCGCGCCCACGCCGAGGATCATCGACTGCCCCGGCACGATGATCGACGCCATCGCGGCCAGCCCATGCATGCCGGCGTTGGAGACGGTGATCGCGCCGCCGGCCATCTCGTCGGTCGCCAGCCGCCCGGCGCGCGCACGCTCGACCAGCGCGTTGGCCTGCCGCGCGAGCGCGCCCAGGCCCAGGCGCCCGGCGTTGCGCACCACCGGCACGATGAGACCGCGCTCGGTGTTCACGGCGATGCCGACGTCCGGCGCGTCGAAGAGCAGAGCGCCCTGCTCGCACCAGACGCGGTTCAGTTCCGGATGCGCGACGAGCGCGCGGCCGACGGCGGCGACGATGAAGTGGTTGAGCGTGAGCCGCGGCTCGGCCTCGGGGTCCTTCAGCCGCGCGTACAGCTCGAGCAGCGCGGAGACCTCGGCCTCGCGCGTCAGGTAGAAGTGCGGCACCTGCTGCTTCGCGGCGACCAGGCGTGCGGCGACGGTGTGCTGCAGCGCGCTGAAGGACATGACGCGGGCGCCCGCGGCATGCGGCGCCACGCCGGGTGGTCCGTTGGCAGCGGCAGGCGCTGCAGCGGCAGGCGCGGTGCCCGCCGCCGGCGGCGGCGCGGCCAGCGCCGCTTCGACATCGCGCCCGCGCACGCGCCCTCGCTGGCCGGAGCCGGCGACGCGCGAGAGGTCGATGCCGTGGCGCCTGGCGAGGCTGCGCGCCCAGGGGGTGACGGGCCGGCGCTGCCCACCGGCCAGCGCCGATGTGGCTCCTGCGTCCGCGCCGACCTGCGCCTTTCGGGGCGGCAAGGCGACACTCGCCTGCGTGCCTTCGGCCGACCGCATCGAGGCCACCGCCGCGGCGCGGCCGTCGAGTCCGTCGTCCCAGTGCCCGACCACCTCGCCCACGGCCACCGTCGCGCCCACGGCCACCAGCGGCGCGCCCATCACACCGTCGTGCTCGGCGGCGATTTCGCTCGAGGCCTTGTCGTTCTCGACCACGAACACGCAGTCGCCGGCCTTGAAGCGCACGCCGGGTGGCACCGTCCATTCCGCGAGCACGCCCTCGGTCATCGTCAGGCCCAGCTTGGGCATCAGCCAGGCATGGCGCACGCGGTCACGCTCCGGTGAAGCTCGCCTTGCGCTTCTCGAGGAAGGCGCGGCAGCCCTCATGCGCGTCGCGGCTGTCGAGCACCAAGCCGATCATCGCCTGCTCGTGCGCGAGCGCCTGCGGCAGCGGCATCTCGAGGCCGTCGCGCAGCGTGCGCTTGAGCAGCTTGAGCACGAGCGGTGACTTCTCAGCGATGCGCTGCGCCAGGGCGAGTGTCTCCGCGAGCAGCTTCTCGCGCGGCACCGCGCGGTTCACGAGGCCGAGGTTCACCGCCTCGGCGGCGGTGATCTGGTCGCCGGTGAACATCAGCTCCTTGGCGCGGCACAGCGGGATCTGCCGGATCAGGCGCTGCGTGCCTCCGGCGCCGGGGAATAGGCCGAGCGTGATCTCGGGCAGGCCGAGCTTCGCCTCCTCGGCGACGAGGCGGATGTCCAAGCCGAGCAGCAGCTCGGTGCCGCCGCCGAGCGCCCAGCCGTTGATCGCGCCGAGCGTCGGCTTGTCGCAGCGCTCGATGCGCGCGATCAAGCGGTGGATGACCTCGGCAAACTGCTGGTAGTGCGCCAGGCCCTGGCGGCTGTCGAGGTCGGCGATGTCGCCACCGGCAACGAAGGCGCGCTCGCCGGCGCCGGTAATGACGATCGCGCGCACCGCGTCGTCGGCCTCGACAGCGGCGAACGCGGCGTCGAGCTCGTGCATCGTCGCCACGTCGATCGCGTTCAGCGTCTTCGGGCGGTTGATCGTCAAGAGCCCGACCGGGCCGTGTCTGTCGCTCAGGATGTTGGACATGGAAAGCTCACTCCAGGGTGCGCCGCAGCGCGGCGACAATGCCGGCCGCGCCGACGTGGTAGCCCTGCTCCAGGGACTTGGCGAAGGGCACCGGCATGAACGGCGCGCCGAGCCGCACCACCGGCGCATCGAGATCGTCGAAGCCCTCGTCGGCCAGCGTGGCGGCGATCTCGGCGCCCACGCCGAAGGCCTGCACCGCCTCGTGCGCGACCACCGCGCGATGCGTGCGCGCGAGCGAGCCGAGCACGGTGGCGCGGTCCCAGGGCTGCAGGCTGCGCAGGTCGATGACCTCGACCTCGACGCCCTCGGCGGCGAGCTGACGCGCCGCCTCGAGCGACGCGGCCACCGTGGCGCCGTAGGTGACGACGGTGGCATCGCGCCCTGGACGCACGATGCGCGCGGTGCCGATGCCGTGGACGGCCGATCGGTCCACCGGCCCCTTGCTGCCGTACAGGCCCTTGTGCTCGACGAAGACCACCGGGTCGGGGTCGCGGATCGCGGCGCGCAGCAGCGCGTAGGCATCGCCCGGCGTGGCCGGGCAGACGACCTTGAGCCCCGGCACGTGGGCGAGCCAGGCCTCGAGGCACTGCGAGTGCTGCGGCCCGGCATTGAGCCCGCCGCCGTGCGGCGTGCGCAGCACCATCGGCACGCTGCACTGGCCGCCGAACATGAAGCGCGCCTTGGCCGCCTGGTTGACGAGCGCGTCCATCGCCAGCGTCACGAAGTCCATGAACATGATCTCGACCACCGGGCGCAGGCCCGACAGCGCGGCGCCGACAGCCGCCGAGACGATCGAGGCCTCGGAGATCGGCGTGTCGATCACGCGCTTCGGGCCATAGGCCTCGAGCAGCCCGCGCGTGGCCTTGAACGAGCCGCCGGGCGCGCCGATGTCCTCGCCCATCACGACGACGCTGGCGTCCTCGGCCATCGCGTCGTGCAGCGCCTGCGCGACCGCAGCCATCGTTTTCATCTCGGCGACCGGTGCCGCCGCGGTCTGGACGGCGGCGTTCATCGGGCCTCGACGGCGGTGTAGACGTCGGCCAGCGCCAGCGCGAAGGCCGGCGCCGCGTCGGAGCGCGCCGCGACGATCGCCCCGTCGATCCGCGCGGCGACGTCGCGCCCGGCCGCATCGAGCGTGTCGACCGTTACGCCGGCCGCCAGCAGCGCGGCGCGGGCGCGCTCGAGCGGGTCGCCCTTCGCGCCGGGGTCGAGTTCGGCAGCGCTGCGGTACTTCTGCGGGTCGCCCTCGAAGTGGCCGCGCACGCGGTGCGTCAGGCACTCCAGCACCCGCGGCCCGTTGACGCCGCGAATCGCGGCCACCGCCCGCGCGGCCGCGTCGGCCACCGCGAGCGCGTCGTTGCCGTCGACCTGCTCGTGCGCGATGCCGAACGCCGCCGCCAGGCCCTCGAGCCGCGCGGCGAACTGGCGCGCGGTGGGCGAGAACTCGCTCCAGCCGTTGTTCTCGCACACCAACAGCAGCGGCGCCTTCCACAGCGCGGCCATGTTCAGCGTCTCGTGCAGCACGCCCTCGGCCATCGCACCGTCGCCGAAGAAGCAGACCGCCAGGCCGCCCGTTCCGCGCACGGACTGCGCGATCGCGCTGCCGAGCGCGATCGGGATGCCGGCGCCGACGATGCCGTTGGCGCCGAGGATGCCCAGGCTCGTGTCGGCCACGTGCATCGAGCCGCCGCGGCCGCCGCAGATGCCGCCGGCCCGGCCCATCACCTCTTTGAAGAAGGGTTCGAGCCCGAGCCCGCGCGCCAGCACGTGGCCGTGACCGCGGTGCGTGGTGGCCAGCGTGTCGGCCGGGCCGAGCGCCGAGGCGACACCGGCGGCGATGGCCTCCTGGCCGATGCTCAGGTGGATGAAGCCCGGCACCTCGCCGTCGGCGAACAGCCGCGTGAGCGCGGTCTCGGCCTGGCGCACGAGCAGCATCGTGCGGTACAGCGCGAGCAGGCGATCGGTTTCAGCCACGGCCGGGCATGCGCTTGGGCGGCCACTCGAAGGCGCGCGGCTGCTTGTTCAGGAAGCGCGCCACGGCGTCGCGGTGGTAGTCGGTCTTCATCACCATCGCCTGCGCGGCGGCCTCCAGTTCGGCCAGCGTGTCCTGGTCGAGGTTGAACGAGCGGTTGAGGATGTTCTTCGAGATGCCGATGGCCTGCGTGGCGGCGCCGTGGAAGCGCTCCGCCATCGCGAGCGCTTCGCCGAGCAGTTGCTCCTCGGGAACGACCTCGTAGACGATGCCGAGCGCGCGCGCCTCTTCGGCGTCGACTTCGCGCGCTGAGAACACCAGCTCCTTCGCGCGCTGCAGACCGACGATGCGCGGCAGCAGGAAGAACGCGCCGAGATCGGGCACCAGGCCGACCCGGGTGAACACAGCACAAAAGCGCGCGCTCGGCGCGGCGAGCACGAAGTCGCACGCCAGCGCGAGGATGAAGCCGGCACCGAAGGCCGGGCCGTGCACGGCCGCGATCACGGGCTTCTCGAGGTTGGTCAGCTCGCGAAACCAGACGTGCAGGCGGCGAATTCGATCGCGATCGGCGAACACCGGCCGAGCCTCGGACGACAGCGATTTCAGGTCGCCGCCGGCGCAGAAGGCCTTGCCCGAGCCGGCGATCACGACGGCGCGCACGTCGGCGCTGTCGCGCGCCTCGTACACGGCCTCGGCGATGCCCTGGCGCATCTCGAGGTCGAAGGCGTTGCGCAGCTCGGGCTTGTTGAGACGGATCACGAGCGTGGCACCGTGGCGCTCGCGCAGGACGGAAGGGGCGGCGGATGGTGCGGTGGATGTCATGTCTTGAACCCCATGTCACGGGCGATGATGTTGCGCTGGATGTCGCTGGTGCCCTCGCCGATGACGTAGACGAGCGCGTCGCGGTGGATGCGCCCGACGGCGTGGTCGCGCATGATCCCGGCACCGCCGTGAATGCGGATCGCCGCCTCGCTCACCGCCACTGCCGCCTCGCTGGCGACGAGCTTGACCTTGGCCGCCAGCGCGGCGTCGAGCGTGCCCTGGTCCACACGCCACGCGCCGTGGTAGACGAGCCATCGCGCGGCCTCGATCTGCGCCGCCATGTCGGCCAGCCTGTGGCCGACGGCCTGGTAGTCGCCGATGCGCTTGCCGGCGACGATGCGCTCGCGTGCGAAGGCCAATGCTGCGTCGTGCGCGGCGCGCGCCATGCCCAGCGCGTTGGCCGCCACGCCGACGCGGTTCTCGCTCAGCGAGTCCAGGATCACCGGGTAGGTGCCTTCGCGCGCACCCAGCAGCGCGTCGTCGGCCACACGCACGTCGTCGAAGTGGATGAGCGCCGTCTCCGAGCCGCGGATGCCCTCCTTGCGCAGCTTGGTCATCGTCACGCCGGGGTTGGGCAGCTCGACGATGAACAGGCTGATCGCCTCGGGCGTCAGCTCGGGCCGGGTGCGCGCCGCCACGAGCAGGAAGTCGGCGATCGGCGCGTTGGTGATGTAAAGCTTGCTGCCGTGGATCGTCCAGCCACCGGATGCGCGCTGCGCCCGGGTGCGCAGCGCGCGCACGTTGGAGCCGCCGTCGGGCTCGCTCAGCGCGAAGGCCGCAATCTTGTCGCCAGCGAGCGCGGGCACGAAGCAGCGCGCGCGCTGCTCGGCGGTGCCGGCCTTCCAGATCGGCCAGATGCCCAGGTGCGAATGCGCCGACCAGCTCGACGCGAAAGCCTGGCTGCAATAGCTGAGCTCCTCGCGGACGATGCAGTCGCTGATCTTGTCCATGCCGCTGCCGCCGTCAGCCTCGGGATAGCGCACGCCCAGCAGGCCCAGCCCGCCCCAGCGGCGGAAAACGTGGCGCGGGAAAGCCTCGTCCTCTTCGGCCACGGCGACGAGGGGCGCCAGTTCCTCGGCGCACAGGCGGCGAACGGTCTCGCGCACGGCGTCGTGCTCGGCGGAGAAGCGGAAGTCCATCCGGTCAACGCTTCGTGGGCTCGACGCCGACGCCGCCAGACAGCGCGCGCGAGACGAGCAGTGAGCACTCGTGCAGGCTCTCGCCCAGCGCCTTGACGGCGGCGCGCGGAAGCTGCGCGGAGAAGCCGGTGCCGCTGATGGCCATCACCGGCCGGCGCGACGAGTCGAGCACGGCGGCGGAAACGCTCGTCACACCGCGCACGTAGCTGCCGATGTCGACCGCGTAGCCCTTGCGCGCGGCCTCCTCCACGCTGCGCAGGTAGACCTCGAAGCTCGGGGGATCGTCCCAGCGCAGCGCGTCGAAGCGCCGGCGCAGCTCGACGCGCGACAGCCGTGCGTGCGCCGCCATCGCGCGCCCCAGCGCAGCGACGAACATCGGCAGGCGCTGGCCGATGCTCATGTGCACGCGCATCGCCGCATCGTTGTCCGCACGATCGACCAGCACCACGCGGTCGCCCGGCGTGCACTGCCACAGCGTTGCCGTCACCCTGTGAGTGGCCGCGATGGCCTCGAGGTGCGGATGAACGAGCCGGGCGTAGGACGCCGTTTCGAGCGCGCCTTTCGCGAGCTCGACCAGCCCGAGCCCCACGCGGTAGGTCTTGGTGGCGTCGTCGAACACGACCAGCCGCTCGTGCACCAGCGTCTTCAGCAGGTTGAAGCAGGTGCTCGAATTCAGGCCGAGATGGCGGGCAATGCGGCTGACGCCGACCGGCGCGCCCGCAGCCGATAGATAGCGCACGACGGCCAAACCGCTGGCAAGGGCACCCACCAGCTTCTCCGGTTTGTCCCCTGCTTCACTTTCGTCGTTCATCACCTCAGGAGCTGCCGGGCAGCGTTCGAAGCGAAGATGTTGACACGAACAGCCGGGGCGGTCTAGAGTGGCTTTCGCCATAGCAATTTCTGTTCGCCATAGAGAATGGCCAGAATGAACCCGGCCCAACCCCTTTTCACCCGACGCACCTTGCTCGCCCTGCCGTTGATGACGGCCGGCGCGCCCCGGGCGCAGGACGGTTTCCCGTCGCGCCCGGTGACGCTGGTGATCCCCAGCGTCGCCGGCGGCATCCTCGATACAGTGGGCCGCATCGTCGGACGCGGCATCGAAGCGCTGGGGCAGCCGGTCGTTTATCAGAACGTGGCCGGCGCCGGCAGCATTCTCGGCACCGATGTGGTCGCCAAGGCCGCGCCCGATGGCTACACGCTGTCGGTGGTGGCCACCAGCCACGCGATCAATCCGAGCGTCTACGCGAAGATGCCCTACGACACGGTGCGCGACCTGGCGCCGATCGCGCATACCGTGAACCTGACCAACCTGCTGGTGGTGCATCCGTCGGTGCCGGCGGCCAATCTGCAGGAATTGATCGCCCTGGCCCGGAGCAAGCCCGGCAGCTTGAATTTCGGATCGGCCGGCATCGGCCAGTCCAATCACCTGTCGGGCGAGATGCTGCGCTCGATGGCCGGCATCGACATCGTGCACGTGCCGTACAAGGGAAGCGCTGCGGCGCTGAACGACGTGCTCGCCGGCCACGTGCCGATGATGTTCGTCGATGTGCTGTCGGCGCTGCCCCATGTCAAGGCGGGCAAACTTCGCGTCATCGCCGCCACGGGACTCCAGCGTTCTGCGGCCGCACCGGAGTACCCGACGCTGCACGAGTCGGGCGTGCCCGGGTTCAACGGCAACTCCTGGCTCGGCCTGGTGGGACGCGCCGGCACGCCGAAGCCGGTGCTCGACAAGGTGGCAGACGCCGTCACGCGTGAGCTGCTGTCGAACGCCACCAGGGCCAAGCTGCTGACTCAGGGTGTCGAACCTGTCGGTGGCACGCCCGAGCAGTTTGCGAACTTCCTCACCGGCGAGATGAAGCGCTACGCGGCCGCCGTCGCGGCGGCCGGCATCAAGCGCGAGTAGCACCGCCCGCCGCGCCGTCATCCTCGCGCGCCCGCCTCAGGTGCGCGCGGGCCGGAACCGTGGCAGCACGGCGCCGCCCTCCAGCTGCTCGCAGACGAGTTCCACCGCGAGCCCGAAGTCAACCGACATCGGATCGGCCTGCGTCAGCGAGCTGATCATGCGCGGGCCTTCGTCCAGTTCGACCAGCAGCACCGCGTAGGGCGTGTCCTGCTTGAACGCCGGGCCGGGCGCACGGTGAACGACGCTGAACGAGTGCACCGTGCCGCGCCCGCTGGCTTGTTCGTGCACCAACTCCTCGGCGCCGCAGCGGCGGCACAGGGCCTGCTGATAGACCTGCTTGTGGCCGCACGCGCGGCAGTGCTGCAGCAGCAGGCGCCCGTCCTTCAAGGCGTCCCAGTAGGCCTGGGAGTCCGCGTCGGGGGTCGGCAGCGGCTTGACGTGCGCTTCGCGCGGATCGATGCGTCTCATAGCGTGGCCTGCGTGCCGAGGATCGTGGTCGCCTGCGTCGCGAAGCCGGCGCCCAGGCTGTGAACGAGGCCTAGCTCTGCCCCCGCCACCTGGCGCTCGCCGCACTGCCCGCGCAACTGCTGCACGACCTCGAGGAAGTGCAGCAGCGAGCCCGGCATGCCCGGGTGCGCGTACGACAGCAAACCACCATGCGTGTTGCAGGGAATGCTGCCGCCGTAGGTGATCTGCCGGTCGTCGACGAAGCGCCCGCCCTCGCCCTTGGGGCAGAACCCCAGATCCTCGAGCATCATGATCACGGTGCCGGTGAAGCAGTCGTAGACGCCCGCCACGTCGATGTCCGTCGGAGAGCAACCGGCCATCGCGTAGGCCTTGGCGCTGGATTGCACCGCGCCGGTCGTCGTGAGTGAGGGCATCAGGAAGATGTGCTCATGCGTGTAGCACTCGCCGGCGCCGAGGATGAACACCGGCTTGCTGCTGAACTCGCCGACGCGGTCGGCGGCGCTGACGATGAACGCGACGGCACCGTCGGAGATCAACGAACAGTCGAGCTTGTGGTAGGGGGTCGTCACCCAGCCGGAGTTCAACACGTCGTCGACGGTGATCGGCTCGGTCATCTGCGCGCCGGGCGTGCGCATCGCATGTTCTCGATGGATCACGGCCACCCGCGCGAGCTGCTCCGCGGTGGTGCCGAACTCCTTCATGTGCCGATGCGCCGTCATCGCGAAGGTGTTGGCCACCGGGATGCCGAACGGCATCTCGTACTGCTGATCGCGGCTCTCGGTCATCGAGCGCAGAGCGAGGTCGGGCGAGAGTCCGGTGAGCAGGCTGTCTGCGCCCAGAACAAGCACGTTGTCGGCCAGCCCCCCGGCGACAGCTGCTGCGGCGATGTTGAACATCGTCGCCGCCGTTGCGCCGGACACCTGCAGCGTGTTCGAGAACGTCGGCACGATGCCGAAGTACTCGCTGAAGGCGACGCTGAAGCGATGGAACGGTGCGGCGAACGCGACGCTGGTCAGCACGCCGTCGATCCGGCTGCGCCCGATGCCGGCATCGGCCAGAGCGGCCTTGGCTGCATCGGCGGCGAGTGCGAGCGGCGTGCGTCCGGGCACCCGGCCGACAGCCGAGCGGCCCGCTCCAACGATGGCGGTGGCGCCTCGAATCGTCCTGTGCTGAGCCGCTGCGCCGGCAGTTGAAACGAGCATGGGTTCAAGTCCTCGCGCTGCCGAATTGCGGCACAACAACCCATTCTAGCTCTACCTAACGTTCGTTCTCTTGATCGGCGCCCCGTGGTCCCTCACTTCAAGGAAGCCGACCGCGTCGCGTGCCGATCTGGCACATGAGAAAGCGGACTGCTTGCTCGCCGAGTTGCTGCCGCACCTTCGCGACATGGCTGGCTTCAGTCTGGCGTCTGGCCTGCGAGCTGCCAACGTGACAGGTTTGCGCTGGTAGGCGCACAAGGCAATCCCGCTGCAACTCAACGGCGAAGCAGGGCGATCCTGCAAAGCGGATCGGCGCCGGCTGTCCGAGACTGCTTCTATGACCCACC
>WBZL01000812.1_pt1 | contig 34568 bp, 31 predicted proteins | sample 5204291 | NCBI WGS metagenome assembly WBZL01 (sample SAMN12344345, study PRJNA552823) | activated sludge metagenome | biome: Activated sludge suspended growth; feature: Nitrification reactor; material: Wastewater; isolation source: activated sludge from nitrification reactor of wastewater...
GATGCACTGAAACGATTAAATCGTCGCCATTTTCTATAATATTATCCATGCCATTAATTGCAGTAATTCGCTTTCTATTTTTCAACGTTCCATCAGATTGCATTTCATATTTATACATCGCATAATTACGCGAAGTAGCTAAATACAAAGCATCTCCTTCATCATAAAGACCATTTGGAAAACCGATAATACTATCCACTTTTTGCCATGTTGTTGCACCATTACAATACACCACCGAGCCACCATAAGGACTATAAAGCATTTCTAAAATATTGGAAGAATTTTTATCATTAGAAAAATAAAATGCACCATTAGGCAATACAGTAATATCATTGGGTGAAATCAATAATGGATGTTTATACTCACGCACAAATTCCAATTGTGAGGCTTTAATTTCAAATTGCAAAACAGCATTCGTATAGGCACTATCGCGATAGTGATTGATTATATATAAATAATCGATGCCATTTACTGTTTGCAAATCAAACCCATGAGGATGAAATGGAATTGATGGCATATTTACAATCGGTAATGCTGTACAAATATCGGTATTCAAATCTATTTGCATAATGGCAGCCTGTAAAGCCATACCTGTTCTTCTTTCATCACAGGACACTAATATTCTGTTATTCGCTTTATCTAATACTATATCTTCAGGGCCGGGTGCCGTGACAATTTTTGAATATAGTTTTTGTGGTGTATTTTTTTGACAAGATAAAATTGAAAAAAGAATAACATAAACAATAAGCAAGTTTTTATTCATAGTTTTATTTTTACAAAAATAAATATACAAATTGGAAAGAATACTAGTTATAAAAGTAGGCGGAAATATTATTGATAAGGAAGAAGCGCTTCATCAATTCTTACAGGATTTATCAAAAATAAATACTCCAAAAATTTTGATCCATGGTGGTGGAAAAATTGCTACGCAACTCAGTAAACAATTAGGAATCGAATCAAAATTAGTAGATGGCAGACGAATAACTGACGAAAAAACCATCGACGTAGTTACAATGGTTTATGCTGGTTTGATTAATAAAAAAATAGTAGCGCAATTGCAGGCAAATAATTGCAATGCCATTGGCATTTGTGGTGCTGATGCAAATAGCATTCTTTCGCACAAACGTGTAAATAATTTGATTGATTATGGTTTTGTTGGCGACATTGATGAAGTAAACATGGATTTCTTTTTGTCCTTATTAGAAAAGCAATTAACACCAATTATTGCTCCCATTACACACGACAAAAATGGCTTACTATTAAACACAAATGCCGATTCATTGGCTGCGGCAATCGCTATTGCATTATCTAAAGATAAAAAAGTAAGCTTTTACTACTGTTTTGAAAAAAATGGATTGCTGGAAAATGTTAACAATGATGACAGTATTATTAGCCATGTTAAGAGCTCAGAAATTGAACAACTAAAAGAGAAACAAATCATTACCGATGGCATGTTGCCCAAAATCGATAATATAAAATATGCATTGGAAAACGGTGTGGAAAAAGTTATTTTATGTCATGCACAAAATATCCTTTCAAATGTAAATGAAAATGCTAAATTTGGAACAACATTTACCAAAAACTAAGATGACGAAGATACAAGACGATGCACAGATACAGTTTATTGAGTTGCTACAAAAACTCATTGGTGTTTCCTCATTTAGCAAAGAAGAAGATAAAGCAGCGGATATCGTTCGTAAGTTTTTAAAATCAAAAAAAATTCCTTTCGATACAAAGCTTCATAACACTTGGGCAAAAAATAAACATTATAATTTTTTAAAACCTACCATACTACTCAACTCTCATATCGACACTGTAAAGCCAGTTAATGGTTGGGTGAAAGATCCATTTAGTGCAGAGGTGCAAGATGATAAATTATATGGTTTAGGTAGCAATGATGCTGGTGCTGCACTCATTTCCTTATTGGCTACATTTTTACATTTTTACGATAAAGAAGATTTAAAATACAATCTCATTTTTGCTGCTACTTCTGAAGAAGAAATTTCAGGTAAAAATGGAATCGAACAAATTGAAGACATCACCTCTTCTTGTGAGTTTGCAATCGTTGGCGAGCCAACAGAAATGAAAATGGCGATTGCTGAAAAAGGCCTCATGGTATTTGACGGCGAAGTAAAAGGCAAAGCTGGTCATGCCGCACGCAATGAAGGTGTTAATGCTATCTATTTGGCAATGACTGATGTGCAATGGTTTCAAAACTATCAATACAAAAAAATTAATCCAGTTTTGGGTCCAGTAAAAATGACGGTAAGCATGATACAAGCAGGTACACAACACAATGTAATACCTGATGTATGCAAATATACAGTAGATGTGCGTACTATTCCCGAATATACGAGCGAGCAAATTATTGAAATAATAAAAGACAATGTAAAAGCTGATATTAAAGTGCGTTCTACTCGCTTACAGCCTTCGCAAATTGATAAAGAACATTTAATTGTAAAAGCAGCAGAAAAATTAGGCATTGAAACATTTGGCTCTTCAACACTTTCTGATCAAACTTTATTGAAAATACCAAGCATAAAAATGGGTCCTGGAAAATCAGAGCGCTCCCATACTGCCGATGAATTTATATACTTACAGGAAATTGAAGATGGCTTAAAAATTTACAGAAAACTATTGGAACAAGTGCTATAAATACACGCTTATTTTCCAAATAACTTACCGAAGTCCATTCCCATTTTGCCCATCATCTCTTGAGCTTTGCCTTGAAAGTCTGCCATATTTATTTTACTCATAATTTTAGAAAAATCTGGTTTGCCATTTTCATCTAAAAATTCTGTTTTTAATTTATCAAATACTTCAGTCAACGAAAAGTCTCTCACCTTTTGTGCGGTTTCTTCTGCTAAGCCTACTTTGTTTACTAAATCGTTTACAATATTCTCGCGCAAAGTCTGCATTGTCGGATTGTTTTTAATATCAGAAATGCCATTGCTCATTATATCTTTCAAACCTGCCATGCCACCAGCCATCAAGTCTTCTGAAAAAAACTTTTTAAAATTATCTAATAACACATTAGTACTTTGCGTCGTTTGGTCAGCACTCAATCCAAATTTTTCTTGTATCTGTTGCTGCATTTTTGCTTGAATATCATTATAAATTTCTTGAAACATGGTATTGATTTTAATTATCAAATATAGACGTAAAAAGTTAATTGATAAAAAAATTAGCAAAATTTAGTAAAAAATCAAATTCAATGTGCGAAATTGACTAAGCATTAATAAATAACTTATAACTTCATGATATGAAATTAAAAATATGTGGTGCAGCTCAAACAGTAACAGGCAGCTGTCATCTATTGACACTCGAAGATGGTTTTACCATTTTACTGGATTGTGGTTTATACCAAGGACATGAAGATGAATTTGAAGATTTTAATTCAAAGTGGTATTTTAATCCTTCTGCAATTGATGTTCTCATTTTATCTCATGCGCACATTGATCATTGCGGTCGAATTCCTAAATTGGTAAAAGATGGATTTCGAGGTAAAATATATTGCACTTCTGCAACACGCGATTTAGCGGCAATTATGTTGTTAGACAGTGCACACATACAGGAAAGTGATGCTGCTTACGCTTCCAAGAAAAATAGAAAACCACAAAAACCTTTATATACACAATTAGATGCTAAAAATTGTTTGAAATATTTTCGCACTGTTGAATATGATATTTGGTTTAGCATTAAAAATAATGTGAAAGTATTTTTTGCTGATGCTGGCCATATCTTAGGTAGTGCATCTGTAACACTAAACATTAAAGAAAAAAACGAGGAAATCACGTTTGGATTTTCAGGAGATATTGGTCGATACAATCGTCCAATACTAAAAGATCCATCGCCAATGCCTGCACTCGATTATCTCATTTGTGAGTCAACTTATGGCGGAAAAAAACATGAAGAAACGCCAGAGAGCGATGAGCATTTTTTACAAATAATCGTAGAAACATGTATTGAAAAACGTGGTAAATTAATTATTCCAGCATTTAGTGTTGGACGAACGCAAGAACTATTATATCGCTTAGACAAGCTATATACTGCCGGAAAATTAGAAAACATTCCTGTATTTGTTGACAGTCCATTGGCTATGAATGCCACTGAGATATTTGTCGTGCATCCAGAATGTTTCGATGAAGAAATACATCAATATATGCGCACTGATGAAAATCCATTTGGCTGGAATAACATGCATTACACACGTGATGCAGAACACTCAAAACGCCTAAATGCATCTGACGAGCCATGTATCATTATTTCAGCATCAGGCATGGCAAATGCTGGACGAATTAAACATCATTTGTTGCACCAAATAGACAAAGCAGAAAACACCATTTTAATAGTTGGATATTGTGCTGTAGGTACTTTAGGTCAACAGCTCACACAAAAGCCAGAACGTATAAAAATATTTGGTGAGGAAAAAAAAGTGAAAGCGCAAATTGAAATAATGAGTAGCATGAGTGCACATGCCGATGAGCCTGAATTATTGCAGTTTCTTGCAAATCAAGATAAAAAAAAATTAAAAAAAATATTTTTAGTACATGGCGAACCCAAACGGCAAGAAGCATTTAAAACAACATTATTACAAGAAAATTATAAATCAATAGAAATACCTGAATTAGGCGCGCATTTTGAATTATAAAACACAGGAAGAAATGTAGCATTCATTTCCTACTTGGAGTAATGCTAATGTTAATTTCATTTTTTATAATATATTGATTATAATTTTTAATGAATTACAACATTTCCTTACATTTACCAAAAAAAACAAAATGGCAAGTCAAGAAGAATTTATTCAGACAATACAACAAGGATACCAATTCAAAGGCACATCAATAACTGTTGGTGGTGCTATGTTAGATGCAAAATCGATAGCAAATACTTTGATAAATATTCCATTAAAAACACTCAATAGACATGGACTAATTGCTGGCGCAACAGGAACTGGAAAAACAAAAACCATACAAACCATCTCTGAAAAATTATCAGAAAATGGTGTTTCTGTTTTAATGATGGATATAAAAGGTGATTTCTCTGGCATTGCAGAACCAGGTGTTTCCAATCAAAAAATAACAGACAGAGTTGTAGCAATTGGAAACACGTGGAATCCAAAAGCATATCCAGTTGAGCTAATGAGTATTTCGTCACAAGACGGTGTTCGTTTAAGAGCAACAGTTACTGAATTTGGTCCTGTTTTAATTTCAAAAATATTAGACTTAAACGACACGCAACAAGGCGTCGTTGCTATGGTTTTTAAATTCTGTGACGATCAAGGTTTTGGATTAGTTGACTTGCCTGACTTTAAAAAAGTATTGCAATTTTTGACAAATGAAGGAAAGGATATTTTTGAAAAAGAATATGGTGCTATCTCTCCTGCTACAGTAGGAACAATATTGCGAAAAGTGGTTGAATTAGAACAACAAGGTGCAGCCATGTTTTTTGGTGAGACGTCTTTTAATGTCAATGATTTATTGCGCAAAGATGAAAATGGTTATGGCTATGTCAACATTGTTCGACTTACAGACATACAAGATAAACCAAAATTATTTTCAACATTTATGTTGAGTTTATTAGCAGAAGTATATGCTAAATTTCCAGAACGTGGTGACATGGATCAACCTGAGTTGGTTATTTTTATGGACGAAGCACATTTGATTTTCGACAATGCCAGCAAAGCATTGCAAGACCAATTAGAAGCTATCATCAAACTCATCCGCTCAAAAGGTGTTGGTATTTTCTTTTGTACACAAAATCCAAATGATATTCCAGAAAGTATATTAGCTCAATTAGGATTAAAAGTACAACATGCATTGCGTGCCTTCACTGCAAAAGACAGACAAGCCATTAAGTTGGTCGCACAAAACTATCCAGAAACAAGTTATTACAAAGTAGAAGATTTGATTACGCAACTAGGTATTGGTGAAGCATTTGTAACCGCATTGAATGAGAAAGGTATTCCTACGCCATTAGTTCATGCTTTAATGACGCCGCCACAATCGCGTATGGATATTTTGAATGAAGAAGAAATGAAAACATTGATTCAAAAATCCAATCTTTATAAAAAATACAAAGACACAATCGACCCAGAGAGTGCTTATGAAATTTTAAATAAAAAAATTGAGCAAGCACAGCAAATTGAACAACAACAGGAAGTGGCAGAGCAGCAAGCAAAAGAAGCAGAAAAACAAGCAAAAATTGATGCAAAAGTAGCTAAGACTCAGAAAAGCACTTTAGATAAAGTATTAAATAGCACAGTCACTAAGCAAATTGCACGCACCGCTACAACTACCATTACACGTGGTTTATTAGGAGCATTAAAAGGAATGTTCAAATAATATAGATTCAGCTAAATAGTAATTATGGAAGAAATTAAACTCTCGAAAATAGCAACAGTTGCACCTAAATCCCTAGATAAGGAACTGACTAAAGTAAAAACTAAAGAGTTGATTTTGCAAATTGCAGAATTACAAGATGTACTCATCGCATCCCAGAAGAGAAGTCTGCTCGTGATTTTGCAAGGAATGGACGCAAGCGGTAAAGATGGTGCTATAAAAAAAGTATTTTCCGGAATCAATCCTGCTGGCTTGCGCGTACAAACTTTTAAACGACCAACAGAAGAAGAATTAGCACATGATTTTCTATGGCGTGTGCATCAAGTAGCACCACAAAAAGGCGAAATTACAATCTTTAATCGCTCACACTACGAAGATGTGCTCATACAACGTGTGCACAATTGGATAGACGAAAACACGGTAAAACAACGCTTTGATGCGATTAATAATTTTGAGAAATTATTAGAACAAAACGGCACCAAAATCATTAAATGCTATATGCATATTTCGCCTGAAGCTCAATTAGAACGATTAGAAGAACGCAAAGTCAATCCTGTAAAAATGTGGAAACATCGCGATAATGACTGGAAAGAACGCGAGCTTTGGAAGCAATATCGCAATGCATATGAAGATGCATTTAGAAACTGTTCAAAAGCTGCAAAATGGAATATCATTGCTGTTGACCAAAATTGGTACAAAGAATATCAGATTGCATTATTAGTGCGCGATGCTTTAAAAGCTATGAAGCTCGAATATCCTGCTTTAGAAACAGCAGTAGCACCTAAAAAATAAATATTTCTTTACCTGATTCTATTTTATTTCTTCGCATCTTTATAAGAAGATTTATTGACATGGCAAAACTTTGGCAAAAAGGCAATTTAGACGAAAACGAATTAGCAAAGCAAGTAGAAACATTCACGGTTGGCGATGATAGAAATTTAGATACGCTACTTGCAAAAGCCGATGTATTAGGTTCATTAGCACACACAAAAATGCTGGCTGCTGTTGGTTTGTTGCCACAAGAAAACCTAGCACCAATACATCAAGAACTAAAATGTATTTATGCTATCATTGAAAAAGGAAATTTTAGCATTCACAAAGACAGTGAAGATATCCATTCAGATATCGAGTTTAGACTAACAGAAAAACTTGGCAATCTAGGAAAACAAATTCACAGTGGCAGAAGCAGAAACGATCAAGTTTTACTGGATTTAAAAATATTTACTCGTTTTGAAATAGAGCGAATTGCAAATGCAACACAGCAATTATTTGACACGCTTCTTAAATTATCTATCCAACATAAAGACAAACTATTGCCTGGTTATACGCATTTACAATTAGCCATGCCTAGTAGCTTTGGCTTGTGGTTTGGTGCTTATGCCGAAAGCTTAGTAGATGACATGGAAACGATGTATGCTGCATTTACATTGGCTAATAAAAATCCTTTAGGTTCAGGTGCTGGATATGGCGGCTCATTTCCATTAAACAGAAAAATGACCACTGAGTTATTAGGTTTTGCCGACTTGAATTACAATGTCGTGTATGCTCAAATGAATAGAGGAAAAATGGAAAAAACCGTCGTTGCTGCTATTGCAAATATTGCTGCAACGCTTGCAAAACTAGCAATGGATGCCTGTTTGTATTTGAATCAAAACTTTGGATTTATTTCCTTTCCTGACGTGCTGACTACTGGTTCTTCTATTATGCCACATAAAAAAAATCCAGATGTTTTTGAGTTGATTAGGGCAAAATGTAATAAGCTGCAAAGCCTACCAAATCAATTTAATTTGATTCTCTCCAACTTACCATCAGGATATCATCGTGATTTACAAATCATAAAAGAAGATTATATGCATAGTTTTTCTACTATTATTTCCTGTTTGGAAATGAGCAATATCATGTTGTCACATATTGAAATAAAAGACAACATACTAGAAGATGAAAAATACAAACTTTTATTTACGGTAGAAACGGTGAATCAATTAGTAAACGAAGGAATGCCATTCCGTGATGCATATATTACGGTTGGCAAACAAGTAGAAACAGGAAATTACAAAAAACCAAGTGTGATTCATCATACGCACGAAGGAAGTATTGGCAACTTATGTCATGAAGAAATTGAAGCGATGATGCAGAATACAATGGCGCAATTCCCTTTTCAAAAGATAAATTCAACGATTGAAAAACTTCTTGCCTAAAAATTTGGCAAAGTATTTGTAATATCTCGTCAAAACAACGTATTTTAGTCCATAATAATTTAAAAAGTATGAAGAAATTAACCAGTCTTATAGTGTTTGCCACACTTTTTTTGGCAAATAATTCTTTTGCTCAAAATGTAAAAGAAATGATTCCTAAGGTGATGGCAGCTATGGGAAATGCCAAAACAATGACCTATCATTTTTATGCGCAAGAGCGTATGCACGATGGAAAATACAGCAAAAGTGATGTTGAATTTACAGTAATCGCTTCGCCTTTAAAAATATATGCTAATGCACACAAACCACAATCAGCACAGTTGTTTTATGATGCTGCTGTATCTACTGATGTAAAAGTGAAAAAAGGTTTTAAATTGAATTTAAGTCCAACCAATAGCTTATTAATGAAAGGCGTTCATAATCCAGTTACTAGAGCAGGTTTCGGACAAATTAAAAAGATTTTAGAAACAAGCATGGCACAACGCAAAGGCGAAGACTTAACTACTTATGTAAAAGTTTTAGGTACAGTTACCTATGACAACCAAGAATGCTGGAAGATTGAAATCAACGATGCTGATTATAAAATCATTGATTATACAGTAGCAGCAGGTGAAAAATCGGTATGGCAAATTGGTAAAAAATTGGCTATCTCTGAGTATAAAATCAAAGAATTAAATGATATTGACGATGATGTAAAACCAGGTCAAAAATTGAAAATTCCTTCTTCTTATGCTAAGAAAACAACCTTATATATCGACAAATCAAACTTATTGCCTATCTATCACAAAATGGAAGACGAGAAAGGAATTTATGAAATTTATGAATTCAAGGATTTAAAATTAGGTGTAAACCTAACTGACGCAAATTTTCAATTCAAATAAGTATTAACACATATTATACAGGAAGCGAAACTCTTTGAGTTTCGCTTTTTATTTAAATTTCAATGAAATGAAATAGCCAAGAAATGCCAACAAAATACCAAAAAGATTACTGGCTATAATATAGACAATCGCTGTACTTGAAAATCCATTTTGCAATAATTTCATATTTTCTAAAGAGAAAGAAGAAAATGTGGTAAAACCACCTAAAAATCCAATAAACAATAGCAATCTCCATTTTTCTTCAATAATGCCGTTTGCTGACATTAGACCGAATAAAAAACCAATCATAAGTGATCCAAATAGGTTAACCGTGAGTGTGCCAAAAGGAAATGTACTTGTATATTTTTGCTCTAAGTATGTCACCAGCCAAAACCTGCATATTGTACCGAGTGCGCCACCGCCTGCTATGTATAAATACTTCAACATTGTTTTATACAAATTAACAAAGATTTATACAATTAATTATAGTCGAATGAGTAATTTCGGAACGAATTTTGAAATCAATTTGAAAAACGCATGATGAAGCCACTTTTTACATTACTTTTTATAACACTTTTCACGACTATCACTTTTGCACAAGAAAATAATTTCAACATCACCATTAGCATTAAAGGAATGGAAAATCAAGATGGTCTTCTCGCTAATTATTATGGTGACAAAAAATACTTGAAAGATACATTGCATTTTAATGAAAAAGGCGTAGCACAAATCAAAGGCAATAAAAACATACCTGCTGGCGTGTATTTAATGGCATTTCCAAGTATGCGTTATGCTTCTTTTGATTTCATCATTAAAGAAACAGCATTCAGTATTCAAACAGACACGAGCAATTTCATCAAACATGCAGTAATTAAAAATTCTGTTGAAAACAAACAATTGTTTGAAGATATGAATTATATGATACCATTAGGTGTACAGAATGATTCCTTGCAAAAGCTATTAAAACCATTAGAAAAAAATTCAGATGCCTATAAAAAAATAGCCGATCAATTAGATAATATAAGTGAAGACATAAATTCGCATAGAAAAAAAATAGCAAAAAAATATCCGACAACTTTTTATTCTAAGCTGATAAAGGCAATGTTAGAATTGGAAATACCTGAAGCACCAAAAAATGCAAAAGGTGAGTTAATAGATTCGTTTTATACATTTCACTATACTAAACAACATTATTTCGACCACATAGATTTTGCTGATTCTGGATTTATTCGAAGTCCAATTTTTCAAGGAAAATTGTTGAAGTATTTTGATGTATATACCTTTCCACAGCCTGATTCTATTATACAATCCATCGATTATGTATTAGATAAAGCACAAGCAAATGCTGAAATGTTTCAGTTTTGTTTGAATGAAATTTTCTTGAAGTATGCGAAAAGTGAAATTATGGGACATGATGCAATATATGTGTACATGTCTGACAAATATTTTTTCACAGGCAAGGCTTGGTGGGCGAGCGAAAAAAGCTTAAGCGAATTGAGAGATAGAGTCGAAGCCATTCGACCAACATTAATAGGAAAAATTGCACCCAATTTTATTGTACAAGATACAAGCGGAAAGAATCAAATTTTTCATGACTTTATTAGCAAAAACAAATACACCGTTTTAGTTTTTTGGAACTCAGATTGTGGCCATTGCCAAAAGGAAATTCCTTTGTTAAAACAAATTTATACTGACTCTTTAAAACAATTTGGTCTAGATGTTTTCAGTGTATCTACAGAGCAAACAGACAGCTCATTTAGAGCATTTGCTGCAAAGAATTGTTCTACAGATTGGATTACCTGCGCTGATATGCGCGGCGTAAGTGCATTTAGAAAAGAATATGATGTTATTGCTACTCCAAAAGTTTTCATTATCGACAGAAATTATAAAATTGTTGCCAAAAATATTCCTGTAGAAAAACTGTATGACTTTATCACATTTATTGATAAAAATAATGCAAAACGTAAAGATGATTAAAGTTGCTGTATAATTAAACAACAAGCATAACTGCTACATAATTGCAATAATAAATTATCAAAACCGCTTGGCGAAACAGCTTCTACCAACATACAAAAAATAGCAATCGCACAGATATAATAAAATGGAATAGAGACAGAAAAAAATGTTGTTGCCAGCAATACAATAACAAGCAAAGTGGCCACCAACACAGACAAACTACCTTCTATACTTCTGTAAGAAACCTTCATTTTATCGAAGCTAAAAACACAATATTGATGCTTGCCAAAGCGCGTGCCTATTGGCTCTGCGATGGCATCGGCAACGCCAGTTATTGCGTAGCCGAAGATAGCATATTGACCAAATAAAATATTTGAAAACACGCCACCTAAAAATGTAGCCAAGTAAGAATACACAATATATTTTGTTCGATAAGGTGCATCTTTTTCGCGTGCGATGGCTTCATATAACATAAAACCATTGCCTTTGTAACAGGCAAATATCAATACTACAGTCACTGACCAGCCTAAAATAAATACGCCTTGTAAAGAATAAAATATTTGAAAGAAAACTGCGGAAATAAAGATTAAAAAATGGAATATTTTTCTTGTATATCCTGTTTTGAAATGAAATTTCTTTTTGCAGTATCCTGCAAAAGTTAATGCTGCAAAGCTCCAAAGTATGGAAATTGGAAACAAGCGAGCAATTAATGAAAGTGGCGGAAAATTTGTTGTAAAAAATGAAAAAATATCCATTTTATATTGTCATTGTTTAATCTAAATTAACAACACCAAATTCTTTCACACCAGAAAGTTTATGGCTAATTTCCCAAAGTCGTCGCGAATTTTCAGAGCTAATGGCTTCCAAAGATGGAAAAGTCGGATTTTTGCGATACCAATATAAGCCTGTTTTTCCTTGTACTTCGGGCGATGTCGCCAAATATATTGTAGTCTCTGCTCCTTTCTCTGGTGTAGTCAATACAAAACCGAAATTCGACATTAAAAACTTCATCAGCGGATTTCCACTTTGTCCAAAGTTCGAATTGATGTTTCCAGGATGTAAACAGTTGGCCGTAATATTGGTATTTTTTTTAAGCTGATATGCTAATTCTTTATTGAATAAAATATTCATCAGCTTGGTATGTCCGTATTGTATCCAAGAATTAAATGATTGCTCTCCTTGTAGATTATTCCATTTCATATTAGTAAAACGATGTGCCAAAGAAGCTACACTTACAATACGAGCTTTATCAGAAGCTTTTAATAAGTCTAATAAATAATGTGTCACTAAAAAATAACCTAAATGATTGGTGGCAAACATCATTTCCATGCCTTCTTCATTTTCTTCGCGCTCACCTATTATTACACCAGCATTATTAATCAACACATCAATTTGATTGTATTTCATTCTAATGGCTTTTGCAAACTGTTTTATTGATGCGTGTGAGCTGAAATCACAAATAAATAAATCACAATTATTCAAACCTGTTACTGCATTGATATCTTCTTGAACAGCTTTTGCTTTTGCTTCATTGCGACATACCATAATAACTTGAGCGCCCATTTTTGCAATTTCTGTTGCTGCAACTCTACCAATTCCAGAGTTGCTTCCAGTAATTACGACAATCTTATCTTTCATATTTATTTCTTCTTTTTATTTGCTTGGTACACAATAAAACAAAATGGAATAGTATAGGCTAAAAAGGCAATTAAACGCCATGTTGATATTGCATCTTGGTCAACTATTTTTGCAATACATATACCAATAGCTAATACAGCGCAAATGATGGCTAATAATTTTGCCCACCATTGCTCATACATACTTTTATGTTGGATTTGTTGTCCTATGTTTTTTTGCGATTGATTATATTTTTGAATTAATGCATCTAGGTTATTCCAAAATTGATCAAAATTATCGTTTTCATCATTACTAATTGGCGCTAAATAAATCGTTTTTGATGGAGCAACTATTGACAAGGAAATAACTTTCCTATTATAAGTGTCGTTTTCTAACACTGCATTTTTAATATTGGAAAATGGTATTTTTATGTTTGTATTTTTATATAACAATGTTGATTTATTCAAATTAATTTCTATAAGATTTTCAGAAAAAGAAACAACTCCTTTTACTTTAAACATAACTATAAGTGCGACACCTAATAAGATTGAACATAATGTTATAATGACACCAAATATAATTGCTCCAATATCACCATCAATATCCATTTTCAGAAAAGCAAACAACATTACACCTACTAATGCAGCAATTACTAACATCAACGTTATTATGATTATTGCCAAATTTCTACCTTCTGAATATTTTATTTGAAAAGATTCCATCTATTTGTATGTAACACGAAAGTACAAAATCAATTGTATCTAATATAAAAAATGCAGCAATAAATTGCTGCATTGAAATTATCTATTTCTCAAATCTTATAAAAACACATTACTACCGTAACCAGACGAAGAAGGTGTTGTTGTTGGTGTGCCAGAAGCACTATTTCCAAATTGTGGTTGCTCATTACGTCTTTCATTATCTCTACAGAAAATATAAGCTTCATACATCGATACTTTTCCGTCATTATTTATATCTGCATCTACTACAACGCCATCTGGTGTCATGCCTGTAACTGCGCCAAAGAAATTATACGACAATTCACCAAACTGACCACCAGGATTTGGATAAGTCACCTGAAACTCAGTACCTGAAGTAATGATTGTTCTATTAGCACCGCGCAAATCCCAAATTAAACCACCACTGAAACATGGTTTAACTACTGCAATTAATTCATAAAATGGAAGTCTATTGATTTTTGCAGCAATCGTATCGTCTAAAAACGGTGCAGAAACGCCGTAATAACAATAGTTTTCATCAGTTTTATTGCTAGCTTCTGCTTCGTCATTATTGGCATCAAGCACGCCATAATTGTTTCCTGTTGATGTTTCATAACCACCACCGTGATTGTTAAACATTAAAAATAATTTAGACTGCGAATTTAATTTAGTTTTCATGTATTCTACCGCATCATTAAAGCCTGTTGGTGTGGCTGCATAATGAACTGGAATAGAACCATCATTTCCTATACCATCTCTATATACTACACGGATATTAGCTGCTAAATAACCATTATTGATTAAGATATTATACATAAATTTGATGTCATTCCAATAACGTGTATATGCTTTCGAAGCATTTATACCACCACTATATAAAATCGCACACTTAATACCAATTGGTGTAACAAAAGTAGAGCAAACATTAGGATATCTTTCGCAGAAATTCCAATTAGTAGTAGGTCTAAAATAGGATACACTATCAATAGGAATTGCATTAATAGAGCTAACACGTAAAGTGGCTAATGATGGGTCGCCCAAAAAGCTTGCAGTGCCTACAATCGATTGATCTGTGTTGGCTTCCAATATACCTTTAATTTTTACTTTACGACCATGGAAACGTCTTAAGTCATCGTTTCTGCTGGCCATGTCTAAGTGTAAATATTCTGATTCTGGAAATAATCCATCAAACAAATAATTTTCATCATCTGAAATAATTTGCGGATGACCATTTCCTTCATCAATGATGTAGCCTTCAATGCCAAATTCATCACCAATATAATCTCGCCAATTAGCGATTTTGATGTTTGAATAATCTTTTGAATCTAGTGCTTTTTCTTTTTTACAGGATACTGTAAAAAGTGATGTAATCAATGCTATAAACAGCACTAATACATTAATTTTTGTTCTTGTTTTCATCGTTTTATAATTTTGTATAACAAAGTTTCAATGTTTTTGAAAATTTGTCAACAATAAACTAGTAAACGATACTTCTGAGTGAGAATTTGTATAAAAAAAAGGACAATTCAAGCTTGAATTGTCCTTTTATTCGCATCCTAAATTAGGATTATGCTGCTTCCAAATCGCTAAACAAACCCATAAATTTAAGCATAGCACCTAAGTTGCTTATTTTTATTTTGCCCATCATTACGGCCATCTGTTTATTTACTCTTCCTTCTTCTGCATCTTCAAAATCATTTGCTGCTGCACTAATTACACAATCTGCCTCTCCTGATAAGCCTTCCGTAACTGTACATGCACCATCTGCAACGCTTACCGTAAAATCGCCACCTGTTTCACCTTCTAATTGAAAATGAAAAGTTCCGCTTTGTCCTGCTGCTTCTTCTGTTTTTAAACGCGCAGGTAATCCTAACATAATTTCTTTTGCTGTCATTTTATTTAATTTTAAGTATTAAAAAGTTTATTATCAAATGTAAAATAAAAATCTGAAACTAACAAACTTTTACCAAACGTTTGTTTAAATTAAATCATAAACACCTGATTATCTGTTTATTAAAAATGAAAATGAAATAATGAATAAAAATACATACCAAACGAACGTTCGTTTATCAATTATTTTTTGTATAATTGTTTAACACAAAATTCTTAAAAATAGAAGTTATAATACAAAAAAAGAACGATAACATGTCCATCTTACAAACTAAAATAAATACAAATTCAGCAGCCTATAAAGACAATTATCAGAAGATGTTGTCAAAAATAGAGGAAATGAATAAACACTTGAAACAATCACTTTTTCAAGGTGAAGAAAAACATATTTCTAAAGCAAAATCGCAAGGAAAATTGTTGGCGAGAGAACGTATAGAAATGCTACTCGATCAAGATTCTCCATTTTTAGAGCTTTGTCCTTTAGCTGGACTTGGTGTGAAAGGTGGATTTGGTACAGGTGGTACTATGGTTGCTGGAATTGGATTTGTTTCCAATAAAATGTGCATGATTACTGCTAACGTTGGCACAAACAAAGGTGGTGCTATTGATATTGCCACTTTAAAAAAAGCCATCCGAATCAGCGAAATAGCAAGCGAAAATAATTTGCCTTGCATAAATTTAGTGGAAAGTGCTGGTGCCAATCTACCCGACCAAGCGCAAGTATTTAATTTAGGTGGTAATAATTTTAAAAATATTACACGACATTCTAAAAAAGGATTGCCAACAATATCTATTGTTTTCGGCAATTCTACGGCCGGCGGTGCTTATATTCCTGGCATGAGCGATTACACAATTTTTATAAAAGATAAAGCAAAAGTATTTTTAGCAGGACCTCCATTGGTAAAAATGGCGACTAATGAAATTGTTGATGATGAAACTTTAGGTGGTGCTGAAATGCATTCTAAAATTTCCGGTGTTTCTGATTATTTAGCACAAGATGAATTAGATGGAATTAGAATTGCAAGAGAACTGATGTCTAATTTAAATTTAAAATCTGAAATCATAAATCTGAAATCTGAAATTTCTTATAAAGAGCCAAATTATCCAATTGATGAACTGCTTGGTATCGTATCTGTAGATGTAAAAATTCCATTTGATTGTCGTGAAGTCATCGCTCGCATAGTAGATGGCTCCGAATTTCATGAATTCAAAAAAGAATATGGTACAACATTAGTATGTGGTTTTGCAAATATTCATGGTTATCCAATTGCAATAATTGGCAACAATGGTGTATTGTTCAACGATACTGCAAATAAAGGTGCGCATTTTATACAATTGTGTAACATGAACCACACACCTATTTTGTTTTTGCAAAATATTACAGGATTTATGGTCGGAAAACAGTACGAACAAAATGGCATCATCAAAGATGGCGCTAAAATGATAAATGCAGTTTCTAATTCCGAAGTACCTATGTTTACATTAATGATGGGTGCTTCTTACGGCGCAGGAAATTATGCGATGTGCGGACGTGCATACAATCCTCGCTTTTTATTCTCTTATCCTAATTCCATGATCGCTGTAATGGGCGCAGAACAATTAGCTGGCGTAATGCAAATGGTCAGCAAAGAAGCTGCTATAAAAAGCGGACAACAATACGATGAAGCACAAGCTACGCAAATGAAAGAATTTATGAAAGCAGAAATTGAAAAACAGAGTAATGCTTTTTTTGCATCAGGACAACTCTGGGACGACGGCATCATCGACCCAAGAGATACACGCAATGTATTAGGTTTGGTATTAGCATTAACCTATATGAATGAAGTGAAAGGAACAAGCAGTTATGGTGTTTATAGGATGTAATGGAATTTATTATTTATGATTTCAGAATTAAGAGTTAAGATTTAGTATAATGAACTCAACAGAATTAAAAAATAGGACAAAGAAATTTGCAGTAAATACCATAAAGTTCACAGAAAGTATTAAGCCAACTTATTCAAATGTTATAATTATTAAACAAGTCATAAGAGCTGCTACATCTGTTGGGGCAAATTATCGTTCTTCATTAAGGGGAAAATCAAATCCTGATTTTATCAATAAAATAAACATTGTACAAGAAGAAGCTGACGAATGTATTTACTGGTTTGAATTATTAGGAGAAACTAATTATAAATTAAAGGATTTGGATATATTACTTAAAGAAGCAAACGAATTAACAGCTATATTTAGTGCAATCCTAAAAACTTTGAAATTAAAATCTGTAAAGAAATAAGTACGAAATCATAATTCTGAAATCTGAAATCTGAAATCAAATGTCTCAATACTCAATACTCAATAAACAATACTCAATAAACAAACTACTCGTCGCCAATCGTGGTGAAATTGCAATACGTATCTTCAGAACATGCAAAGAAATGGGCATTTCTACTGTAGCCGTATTTTCTGATGCTGATGCCAATAGCTTGTTTGTAAAAATGGCTGACGAATCAGTGCGTATTGGTGGTAAACAACCTAACGAATCTTATTTGGTGATAGATAAAATAATTGAAGCTGCAAAAAAAACAGGCGCTAATGCCATTCATCCTGGCTATGGCTTTTTGAGTGAGCAAGTCGAATTTGCACAGCGTGTTATTTCCGAAGGCATTATTTGGGTAGGTCCTCATATAAAGGCAATTGAAGTAATGGGCTCAAAAATTGGCGCAAAAAAAATCATGCAACAGCATAATGTACCAACTATTCCTGGCTATCAAGGCGATGACCAAAGCGATGCTACTATAAAAACCAAAGCAATAGAAATTGGATTTCCTGTTTTATTGAAAGCTAGTGCTGGTGGTGGTGGCAAAGGTATGCGCATCGTGCGAGAAGAAAAAGAATTGGACAAAGCAATTGCTGAAGCAAAATCAGAAGCGCTAAATGGCTTTGGTGATGATACGCTATTGATAGAAAAATATTTCGATACATCACGACATATAGAGTTTCAAATTTTTGGCGACAAACATGGCAATGCATTGCATTTATTTGAAAGAGAATGTAGTATTCAACGTCGTTATCAGAAAGTAGTAGAAGAAAGTCCATCGCCATTTATCTCTGATGAAACTCGACAAAAAATGAGTAGTGCCGCAATTGCTGCATGCAAAGCAATCAATTATGACAATGCTGGAACAGTAGAATTTATTGTTGCTCCAGACCAATCCTTTTATTTTTTGGAAGTAAACACACGTTTACAAGTCGAGCATCCTGTAACAGAAGAAGTAACAGGCTTAGATTTAGTACGCTTACAAATTGAAGTTGCACAAGGCAATCCTATTCCTTTTCAACAAGAGGTAATAAAACAAAACGGTCATGCTATAGAAGTGCGATTATATGCAGAAGATCCGAGTAATAATTTTTTACCAGTAAATGGAAAAATACTAGATTGGATTCCTGCTATTAACGATGGATTGCGTTATGATACTGGAATCGAAAGTGGTGCTGAAATTTCTACCTATTACGACCCAATGATTGCAAAAATAATTGCAAAAGGAAAGAATAGAATAGAAACCATTCAAAAATTAAAATCTGCCTTACAAGAAACAGTTTGTAGTGGATTTACTACCAATAAAAACTTTTTGATTTCCATTTTAGAAAATCAAGATTTTCAAAATGGAAATTTTGATACACATTTTTTAGAAAAACAATTCAATTATAAAGGCGAACAATATGCACAAGAAACGCTTGATATTTTAACGTGTGCCTTAATTCATTTTAGATATTTAGAGCGCGAAGAAAATCGGAATATAGCACAAGGTGTACCTAGTGGATGGCGCAATAATTTCTATCAAGCGCTACAAGAAAAATATAGTTTTCAAGGTTTCGAATTTCCTATTTCTTATAGAAATATAAACAATGAGCTTCATATTTCATTTGCAGAAAAAGATTTTATTTCTACTCATCGACAATCAACAAAAGGCATTCAACAATCGAGCAATGCTTGGTGTCCTCAGCAACCATATACGTTTGAAATCAACAACATTCGTAGAAATTTCTACATCTCGCAAAACGGACATCAATATTTTGTACAATCACCTCAATTAGGTCAGATTGTATTACATAGCATAGACCGATTTCCAGCACCACAGACAGAAATAATGAAAGGTGCATACATCGCGCCTATGCCTGGCGATATTACAACTGTATTAGTAAAACAAGGCAACCAAGTAAAAAGTGGCGATGCTCTTTTAAAAATGATTTCTATGAAAATGGAAAGCACCATTGAAGCACACAGCGACGGCGAAGTAGAAGAAATATATGTAACAGAAAAACAATTTGTAGAAAGTGGAACATTGTTGTTGAAAATGAAAGAATAATGCAGTAATGAAGTAATGTAATAATGTAGCATTGTAAAAAATAGCAACGTTATTCCATTGAAGAAGGGAAACTCAAAGAAATCAACAAACAAAATACAATGAGATTCCCACTTTAACGAGAATGACACGAAAGAAAAAAACATTGGTAGATATAAATACGAATAGTGAATTTATACGTATGTCATTCCCTTGTAAAAGGGAATCTCATAAAAAAATAGGAAATGAAAATAAATAAAAAAGAACCATGTATTTATATTATTTCCAATACATTCGGAAATGTAATTTATATTGGAGTTACATCTGATTTATGGAATAGAATTTTACAACATAAACAAGGCGATGGTTCTGTTTTTACGAAAAAATATAAAATTAATAAACTAATTTATTTTGAAGAATTTACAAATATGATGGAAGCAATTGAAAGAGAAAAACAATTAAAGAAATGGAATAGAAAATGGAAAGACGAGTTAATAGATACAATGAATATAGAACGAATTGATTTAGCAAAGGATTGGTATAGCGAAAAAGATATAATTGAATACAATCAATCAAGAAAATATTTTATATAGATTTATGAGATTCCCGCTTTCGCGAGAATGACATTAACAACAAAAAAATTGATACATAAAAAAATAAATTTTGAATTTAAACGAATGTCATTCCCTTGTAAAAGGGAATCTCACAAAAAAGAAATAAAAAAAATAAATTAAACAACATACAATGAGATTCCCGCTTTCGCGAGAATGACATGATAAATTAAAACAATAAATCATAATGATATACACTCAAGAACAAACATCAAACTTCACCAAACAAAACTTCGCTTACATCATCGTTGAAGAAAAAGACAATGTGCTAACGATTACATTGAATCGTCCTGAGAAACGAAATGCATTTCATGCTCCATTAGCTAATGAATTGGCGTATGCACTCGCCTACGCACATTATAACAATGCTATTTGGTGTGTGGTATTAAAAGCTAATGGTCCAACATTTTGTGCCGGCGCCGATTTAAAAGCTTTTGCTGGCGATGATACTACAGAAAAACAATCGACCATTCCTATGCCAAAAGACATGGTAAAACTCGGCGATGAATTTAATGGTTTACACAAACCATGCATTGCACAAGTGCATGCAGATGTATATGCTGGCGGCTTTCTAATGATTGGTGGATGCACTCATGTTATTGCTGTTGAGTCAGCAAAATTTGGATTACCAGAAGTAAAACGCGGCATCTTCCCTTTCCAAGTAATGGCAACATTAGAGCCTTTAATGTCGGCAAGACAGCTATTAGATTTATGCATAAGAGCTAAGATTTTGAATGCTAAAGAGGCACAAGAAATTGGAATTGTATCTGAAGTTGTAAAAGAAGAAAATTTAGCATCGAGAGTACAAGAATTAATTGCAGAAATTAAAGAGCAATCGCCAACAGCGATACGCTTAGGATTAAAAGCATTCCAAGAAATGAAAACAAAAAATGCTGATGAGAAACACAAATACTTACATGCTATGCTAATGCAGTGTTTACAAAGTAAAGATGCAGCAGAAGGCATTACAGCATTTAAAGAAAAAAGAAAACCAGAATGGAAAGGCGAATAATTATTTAAACCACGAAGAAATAAAATAACATCATGTCAAACAAAAAACTAATCTTGAGTGCTGCACTTACTGGTGCTGCAACTAACCGAGCACATTGTCCAGCAATTCCTTACACACCTAAAGAATTAGGCGAAGAAGCCAAACGTGCTGTAGATGCAGGCGCAAGCATCGTTCATATTCATGCAAGAGAAGACAACGGTATTCCGAGCTGGAGAACGGAAGTGTTTGAAGAAATAAAAGCAGAAGTACGCAAACATTCTGCTGATGTAATTATCAACTTTTCTACTGGTGCTATTGGACTTTCCGTAGAAGAGAGAATAAAGCATTTACCAGTAACAAAACCAGATATGGCAGCATTCAATATGGGAAGTATGAACTATGCTATCTTTTCAAAAAAACAAAAACAATTTTATTGGAATGCCGTGTTTGAAAACTCATTTGACACGATGATAAAAGTGGTAAAAACAATGAATGAAAATAATATTTGTCCTGAAATGGAATGTTTTGACACTGGACATATTTATAATGTTGAGCCTCTTCGAGAAATGGGCTTAATTCCTGACAACGCTTGTTATAGCTTAGTGATGGGCGTCTTAGGTGGCATTCCTGCAACAACAGAAAATTTGATTCATCAAATCAAGCAAGTGCCGGAAGGTGCGTTTTGGCAAGTGATAGGCATTAGCAGAAAACAATGGCAGTTGGCGGCTACTGCTTGTACGATGGGCGGAAATTTTCGTGTTGGCTTAGAAGATAATTTTTATTTACCAAATGGCGAAATGGCAAAGTCAAATGGTGAGTGCGTAGAATGGGGCGCAAAATTAGCACGTATGTTAGATAGAGAAATTGCCAGCATTTCAGAAACAAGAGAAATGTTGAAATTGCAAAAAATAAACTAAAAACAATGACAGCATTAGAACAATACTATTTAACAGAAGAGCATCAACTATTCAGAAAAACATTACGAGATTTTTTGGATAAAGAAGCAATGCCTAATATAGAAAAATGGGAAAAAGATGGTTTTTTGCCAAGAGAAATTTTTAAAAAATTTGGCGAAATGGGCTTCTTCGGTATCACGCAAGAAGAAAAATACGGCGGTGCTAATCTCGACTTTTGGTATGATGTCATATTCATCGAAGAAACCAGTAAATGCTGGAGTGGTGGCTTTGGTGCAAGCATTTCTGCACATCCATATTTATCGATGTCTCATTTAAAACACGAAGCATCTGAACAGTTAAAAGAAAAATATTTACCTAAAGCCATTCGTGGCGAAATTGTGGGTGCATTAGCAATTACTGAACCTCATGCAGGTAGCGATGTTGCAGGTATCAAAACATCAGCAATAAAACAAGGCGATAAATATATCATCAATGGTAGCAAATGTTTTATCACAAACGGCGTACTTGCTGATTATATCATTGTGGCATGTAAAACAGCAAATACAGGTTCAAGTGGAATTTCTATGATATTGGTGGAAGGTAATTCAAAAGGAATAACAAGAAATAACTTAAATAAATTAGGCTGGAAAGCCAGTGATACCGCAGAGATTGCTTTCGACAATGTCGAAGTACCAATAGGAAATTTATTAGGCGAAGAAAACAAAGGTTTTTATTATATCATGCAACGCTTCGAATTAGAAAGATTGACATTAGCATTAGGTGCATTGTCTTCGTCGGAGTTGATGCTGCAATACACTTTGCAATACATGAGCGAACGTAGTGCATTTGGAAAACCAATTAATAAATTCCAAGTATTGAGACATAAAATAGCTGATTTATTTGCTGAAGTAGAAAGCGTAAAAGCATACACTTATCTGGTTTGTCAAATGCATAACGATAAAAAATATTGTGTAAAAGAAGCTTCCATGTCGAAACTGTTAGCAACAGAACTATCAGATAAATTAGCTTATCAATGTTTGCAAATGTTTGGTGGCTATGGCTATATGGAAGAATATAAAGCCGCTCAATTTTTTAGAGATTCACGATTAGGTACTATTGGTGGCGGCTCATCTGAAATTATGCGCGAAATAATAGCAAAAATGGTAATTGATGATATAGATTATGAGAAACGGGAAGTGAGAAATGAGATTAAAAATATTACTATTGATGAATTGTTTGCGACTTTGCCAGCACGATTTAAAAAAGAAAAAGTAAATGAAAATGAGATGAATGTCTTATTTGAATTTGAAGAAAATTTACATTATTCTATTTTAATTAATAAAGAAGATTTATCAATTCAAAAAGGGAAAAATCAATCAAATTTTGATTTAATTATAACTACAAATACAGCAACATACATCGAAGTGGAAACAGGAAAATTAAACCCACAAGAAGCATTTATGCAAGGAAAAATACAAGTATCAGATTTATCAAAAATGATGCAGTTCGGAACAATGTTCCGAAAATTTAATAATGAATCGATGAAATAATTGAATAATGGAGAAAAAAGATAATCCTATTCTAAATCTAACATTTAAATTTTCTGTTCAAATAGTTTTGTATTGTGAATTATTAGAAACGAGAAAAAAATATGTTATTTCAAAACAGTTATTAAAATCTGGAACTTCTATCGGCGCAAATATCAGAGAAGCACAAAATGCTGAAAGTAAATCCGATTTCATTCATAAAATAAAAGTAGCATTAAAAGAAGTAGAAGAAACAGAATACTGGTTAGAAATTTGTAAAGCGGTTGAGAGTTATCCTGATTGTGATAATTTAATTACCAACCTTCATGAAATCAAGAAAATATTAGCTAAAATCATAAGTACATCAAAAAAAATAACGTAATAATTATTAAATTATATCATTAAAAATCACTTCATTCTTAAATTATTTCATTACTAAATTATTTCATTAAATATGTCAGCATTATCTTACTACTTTAACGAAGACCATGAAACATTCAGAAAATCTATAAAAGATTTTTTAGAAAAAGAAGCCACACCGCATATCGACAATTGGGAAAAAGATGGAAAAATACCACGCGAATTTTGGAAAAAATTCGGCGAAATGGGCTATTTCGGATTAGCTTATCCAGCAGCTTATGGCGGTAGTGATTTAGACTTTTTTTATACGGTTGTCATGATTGAAGAGATATCAAAAATATTCTCAGGTGGTTTTGCAATTACGGCTGCTGTGCAAACCTGTATGAGCATGCCTTACATTTTACATCACGGCAGTGATTATTTGAAAGAAACATTTTTGAAACCAGGTATTGCCGGTGAAAAAATTGGTTGCATCGGCATCACTGAGCCAGGCGCAGGAAGCGACGTGCAAAACATACAAACTAAAGCAATAAAAGAAGGCGACAATTATATCGTCAATGGCAGTAAGACCTTCATCACAAATGGTATTTATGGCCATTTTGTAATCTTAGTTTGCAAAACAAATCCAGCTGCAGGTGCAGCTGGCGTAAGTTTGCTTGTGGTGGATTTAGACAGCGAAGGCATTTCAAAAAATAAATTAAATAAATTAGGTTGGCATGCTTCTGACACTGCTGAATTGCATTTTGACAATGTAAAAGTACCTACAAAAAATTTATTAGGCGAAGAAGGTAAAGGGTTTTACTATTTAATGGGCGGCTTGCAATTAGAAAGATTAGCTGGCTCCATAATGGGTTATTCGGCGTGTGAAGGCATGCTGCAATATGGCATGGAATATATGAGCCAGCGCGAAGCATTTGGCAGACCAATCAATAAATTTCAAGTGTTGCGTCATCGAGTGGCTCAATTAGCAGCAGAAATTGAAGCAACAAAGTTTTATGTATTGCAAACTTGCAGAATGCATAATGAAAAAAAATATGCCGTTAAAGAAAGTTCCATTGCCAAGTTATTAGCTTCAGAATTAGCCGACAAAACAGCCTATCAAGTATTACAATTTTTTGGTGGATACGGCTATATGGAAGACTTCAAAATTGCAAGAGCATTCCGCGATTCTAGGATTGGTACAATCGGCGGTGGCACATCAGAAATTATGCGCGAGATAATTGCAAAAATGGTAATTGATGATGCCAATTACAACAGAGCAACTTCTGAAAATTCACAACAAGCTACATTACAAATTCCGACAGATATTGATGGAATTTTTGACACGCTACCATCTCGATTTAAAAAAGAAAAAGCAAATGGAAAAAACATAAATGTATTGTTTGAATTTGAAAATGATTTGCGATATGCTGTTATGATAGAAAATGGAAATATATCAATTAGAAAAGAAAAAAATCTTGATACTTACGACTTAATAATTACTACTCAAACAGAAACATACATCGCAGTGGAAACGGGAAAGATAAATCCGCAAGAAGCATTTATGAGCGGAAAAATACAAGTTTCTGATTTAATGAAGATGATGGAGTTCGGTGCATTGTTTAAAAAGTTATAAAAATGTGAAAAAACCTTGAAATTCAAACAAATAGCCTTCAATTAAGCATTGAAGGCTTTCTTTTGTAAGCATTTGGAATTAAATTTGCAGTTTGTAAGCAATGAAAAAAACTACTAGCCTTCTTATTGGAATTTTCTTTTTGTTTGTAGCTGCCACTACGCCAAGTGCAACATCAAAAATTGGTGGCATTGGCGGACAAGCGGTATTTGATTCTACAGCACAACGGTTTAAAGTAAAATCATTAGAAATCAATCATTATATCAATTCAAAAACACTAAAACCAGGCGATTTAATTTTAGAAATTGATAAAATTCCGATTCATAAAATGGGCTACGGCGATGTGCTTAAATTGGTACAAGGCAATGTTGGCACACCAATGAGCCTAAAAGTGTTGCGCTATAATGCGATTGAAAAATACTACGAAATCAATCGTATTCGTGTTACTTTAGACATGAATCCGACATGGTGGTCAGTGCCTGATTATCAATATTTCAATTTCTTAGATGCAGTAAATTATTCAATTGGTCAATTGAAAGTAAATGGCAGAAACTCGATTGACTCTGTAAAAATACCAAATGCCAAAGATCGAGTGTATTGCAATTTTAATATCAAAGGCGCTTACGAATCTGTATATATAAACAACGGAAAAGGCCGTTATTACTACAATTGTAGCTTCGTAAAAACAGAAGACAGATCTAAAGCAGAAGGTATGTACAATTATTTGGTATTACAATTGCGAAATTACAATATCAAAAATGTGCAATTGACAAAGGCTGAAAATATTGTGCAAGACTCGAAATCATATAATCTAAAACCAAAGGAAGTAGCCGACTTTTCATTGGTCAACCTTAACATCGATGTAAAGTTGAAAAAAGAATTTGACAGCGACGAAAAAAAGGAACTCTGGAAAGTAGAAATGGATATCAAAATTTAAAAGGAAGAGATGAAATATAGTTTGATGTATTGGGTCCAACATTAAACAACACATCTAACAAACTTAAATCTTTCACAAAAGGAAATCTATCATTAAATACTTGAGGATATGTTGGAAAATCAATAGTTATATTTTTAGTTGGTAGAAAATAACTTCTTGCGTCAATGCCAATAAAATCAGCACTTGTATAATATTTATCAGATTTTGATATAGGCAATTTTATTTTTAATAAACCAGCAATCGTTTGCATAAAACTTAAATTATAATCCAATAACAATTCTTGTTTTTCTGTGTAAAATGGTTTAAAATAATCTTCATAATATTCAAAATATGGAGAACGTCTATAACACGATGTAATGCTATGCCAGTGCAATGCCTGCCAATTTTCTTGATAAGAAATTTTGACGTCTTTCATTTTAGAATGTTGATGTTTGCCTCTTTCTAATGGAATACTTAAACGCAATAATCCGTTTGCACCTAATATATGTGCTCGATTGCGAAAGCTTCTTCTGACATAATGTTCTTCTTGGTCAATGACAATTGATGTAGCTTGTAGCAAACAATGCCAATAGGTACAAGATCCTATATATTGCGATTCGATTAAAATAGCACTCATACGGCAAAGATATTAGCATTTTAACTTTATACGATGCTATATACGATTAAATTAATAAAACTAATGTGCAATACAATCATAAATATTTTCGATTTCGGCAACGAAAGTAACAGATACATTTTTTATCCTTAATTTTGTCAAATGCAATGGCTACTCACTAAGATTGGAATATTCTACGCAAGACTCCTTTCCTATTTTCCATTAAACTTATTGTTTACACTGGCTGACATTATTTATTTCATCTTTAATCGCATATATGCTTACCGAAAAACAATCATCGATTTGAATTTAATGAATGCATTTCCACATAAAAAAAGTGAAGAACTTTGGTTTATTAGAAGCAATTATTATAGGCATCTTGCTGATTTAATTATAGAGACAATCAAAAGTATTTCGATTTCAAAAAACGAATTAAAAGCACGATTACAACTGCAACATGACAGTTATGCATTGCTAAAAAATTATGAAAATAGAGGTCAACATATTTTTGTTGTACTTGGCCATTATGGCAATTGGGAATGGGCTTCTCTCCTTGCTGGAATAACAAGCAAATTACCATCATATGCATTGTATTCACCTCCAAGCAATAAGACATTCGAACATTTTTTATTAAAAAATCGTGCTCGCTTTGGCTGTCAATTAGTCGCTGCAAATCAATTAAAAACACTATATGCAAATTTGTTAAAACAAACATCATTAGTGGCCATTCTTGCCGATCAAACTCCTGTTGATACAGAAAATGCTTATTGGACAAAATTTATGAGCATCAACACACCATTTTATAAAGGATTTGACACCTTAGCACGTCGTACTGATGCTATTGTTTTATACGCTTCGATACGAAAAATAAATAGAGCATATTATGAACTTAGTTTTGAAACATTAACAGAAAATGCCGGACAAACAGCAGAAAATGAAATCGTAGAAAAATACGTGCGCTTATTAGAAAACGACATTCAACAAAGACCAGAATACTGGCTATGGAGCCATCGAAGATGGAAGCGAGCTGGCATAAGCTATTAGTTTATTTTATTGATATTCGAATTTTTGTATCGTATCTTTGTCCATATTGTATTACTAAAAATTAAAATCGCAATTGCAAAAAGTTTCAGTCGTCATATTAAATTATAATGGAAAAAATTGGTTAGAGAAATTTCTGCCAAATGTTTTAGAAAATACAACTTATCCAAATGCTGAAATTATAGTTGCAGATAACGCATCTACAGATGATTCAATACCATTTCTGCAAGCATCATTTCCCAGCGTAAAAATTGTACAAAACTCAGTAAACACTGGCTATGCAGGTGGTTACAATGAAGCTTTGCAACACATAAAAAGCAACTATTATGTACTTCTAAATTCCGACGTAGAAGTTACACCAAATTGGATAGAAAACATCATTAGCTATATGCAGCTGGATACAAATATTGCTGCATGTCAACCAAAAATTTTATCCTATCACGAGAAAAATAAATTTGAATATGCAGGCGCTGCAGGCGGATTTATTGATAAATATGGTTATCCGTTTTGCAGAGGTAGAATATTTGACACCTGTGAAATAGACGCAGGGCAATACGACAACGATGGAGAAATATTTTGGGCAAGTGGTGCTTGTTTATTTATACAAGCAGATTTATTTCACAAAGTTGGTGGCTTTGATGCTGATTTTTTTGCGCACATGGAAGAAATTGATTTATGTTGGCGATTAAAAAACTTAGGTTATAAAATTGCATATTGTTCACAGAGTAAGGTGTATCATGTTGGCGGTGGCACATTAAACAAATCAAATCCTAGAAAAACTTTGTTGAATTTTAGAAACAACAGAAAATTATTAAGAAAGAATTTGACAGAAAACGAATTACAATCTATTTATTTCACTCGCAATAGGCTCGACCAATTGGCAGCAGTAGTGGCATTAGCAAAAGGAAATATCAAAGAAGCACAAGCTATTCGACAAGGATTAAATGAGTACAAAAGTAGCATCGAAAAATGGAATAAAAAACGAAGTGAAAATGAAAAATTGCAAACCACAATCGCCATCGGAAAGCCTAATAAATATGGCATACTCAAGGAAAGTATTATATGGTTGTATTTTGTGAAAAGTATTAAAAAATTTAATCAAATAAAATGGTAGTTTAGTATTGTAAGGTATAAAGTGCATGTATAATTCCTTATTTCATTATACAATTCAAATATCTCATTACATCTACTCAAAATATAAAATAAATAAATAAAAATGAAGATACTCATCATTGGCGCATCAGGATTAGTGGGCAATAATTGTTTACGATATTTTAAACAAAAAGATTGGAATTGTGTCGGTACATATTTCTCTTATGAAGCTGCCAATACTGTATTTTTTGACACTTTGAATCTCGATAACGAAAATAATTTTAACGTAACACAATTCAAACCTAACGTTATCGTGCATTGTGGCGCACTCACGCATGTTGATTATTGCGAGCAAAACGAAGCTGAAAGCTATGAAAAGACTGTTGTTTCCACAAAAAATGTGATTACACTTGCTAATGAATTACAAGCTAAGCTTGTTTTTATTTCTACAGATTATGTATTTGACGGAGAAAACGGTCCGTATGATGAAGAAGCAATTGTGCGACCAATTTCTGTTTATGGTAAGCATAAATTAGAAGCAGAGCAAGCTGTACTTGCTGCAAATGCACAAAACTTAGTATTGCGAATTACTAATGTATATGGCGATGAAGAGCGTGGAAAAAATTTTGTATCACGTATCATCGATCAAATTTTTGAACAGCAAAAGCTTACATTGCGTTTGCCTATTGACCAATACGCAACACCAATAAATGCTGCTGATATAGCACGTTGTATGTATTTATTATTGCGCGACAACAAATCTGGAATTTATAATATTGCTGGCACTGATTATATGAATCGTGTGCAATTGGCATTGACGATTTTAAAATACTTTCCAGAAGCAGAATATGAATTAATACCACAAACTACGACACAAATTGCAGCACCTGCAGCACGACCGCTACAAGGTGGTTTAAAGAATAAAAAATTTATGAGCGAGTATCCAGACTTTCGATTCAACACCGTTGATGACTATGTCAACCATAAAAGCATCATGCTTGATGATATGGAAGATGCTGAGTAATGTAATGCATCTTTTTTTGTTTATAAAAGAAACTTGAAATTACAATATTAAGAACACCATTTTAATCATGATACTTTAATAATCATAGCAAGGCCAAAAATGAATAGACAAATGCCTACACCTTTTTTTACTATACTTAATTCTTGAACCGTCAGCTTTTGTTTTAGATAATAGGCAAATCGCATTTTCAATAAATCAAACAAAAAAACCATCAATAGTATAGCAAAATAAAATACGATTTTATCATTCAACGCAATATAATTAATTGAAATTGTAGAGTACATCGTTATCCACCACACCGTCACAAAAGGATTGAAAACATTGATAGTTACACCTTTGGCAAATGCACCTAATAAAGTTTTTACATTGGTCACATCATATTGTTTTATGTTGGCTTTGGTCAAAAACACGGATAGCCCAAATACGATAAGCAAGATGCCACCAATTATTCCAATTTTAAATTTTAAGGCATCATCAAATGGAAATATATTCAGTACTTTTTCAATGGCATAAATCAATACTACATCACTAATGATGACACCAAAAACATAAGCTAATCCACAACGCCAGCCTTTTGTCATCGTAATTTCTGCTAATGCAAAAAATATTGGACCTATGAGAAAGCTAACGGTTATGCCTGCTATCAAACCTTCGATTAATGGTTCCATTAAATTTCAAATATTACTTGCTCTTTAGGAATACGAACGCGCTTGCCATATACACCTTCAGGCTTGGCAGTGCCTACGGATACTATCATGCATATTTCGGCACCACGTGGTAAATTCAAAAACTTCTTCACACGCACACTATCAAAACCTTCCATCGGACAGGTGTCATAGCCTTCAGCTTTCATGCTGAGCATGAAGGTTTGCGCAGCCAATGCAACACTTTTATGAACCACAATTCGCATGTCTGTTGCTGTCACCTCGCGTGGTATAGGTTGAAATGTACCACTGACTACTGAAGCAATTTTTTTGAAACCTCCTGCAATATCTACTGGATCCGAAAAATATAAAGTCGGAATCAGCTTGTCATAATACTCAATAATCAACTTGTGTTTTTTACTCAATGTAGCTGGAAATTCTTTTTTTGCTTCGGCTAAAACAAATCTTGCACGTTCTTTCCATTTATCTTTTCTGGTCACAAATACAATCAATTCATTGGCTGTTTTAGCAGCATTTTGACCTAAACAATATTTTGCAAGTTCATTTTTCTTGGCTTTTGATTTCACTCTGTAAAATTCCCATAATTGTAAATTGCTGGAATTTGGCGAAAGCAAAGCACGCTCCAAACTTCTGTCAACTGCTGTCTCGTCAAATGTGGCCTTATCATCATAAATTCGAATAGAACGTCGTGCTTGTACGATATCATCAAAATATTGTGCTTCTTTCCTCATGTATTGTTTTTTTATAATGTTGCAAAGCTAAATAAGAGTTCTTCACTTAGTATATTTTTTGTTGATTTATCAATCCTATTTGTTCGCATTATCATTTTCAATTAAGGTACATAACCCTATTTAACTGTAATAGTTCAAGTAATTGTTAATTTTCAAGCTACATTCTTAAGAAATATTAACATTTATCAAGAAAATTGCTAAATTCATAGTATAATAAAACGCACACAACGTTAACTGTTTTATTGGAATTATTATCGCATAAATGTGCTTATAATTTATTACGCATCTGATTGGAAATTACATTTCATTTATTAAGTTATTGAATGATGATTAAAAAATTTTACACTTTACTTATTTTAATTACACTTGGCTTTTGTTACCAAGAATCTAAAGCGCAACTACCTTACATCAAGCCATGTTATGGCATTAATGCTGGTAATGATACCGCTGTATGTAGTAACGTATGCACTAATGCAACACGTGTAGCCATACCGCAGTATGACAATAGAGCGACGAATACCTATGTCGTCCAACAAATGAACATGCCTACTCCAGCTTATAATACGACTGGAAATAATGTTATTGTTGACTTAGATGATATTTGGAGTTCTATTGTAAACATCGGATTCAATTTTTGTTTCTTTGGTGCAACTTATAATAAAATCGTTATCGGTGCGAATGGATTAGTATCTTTCAATACAGCATATGCAAATGCGTATTGCCAATGGTCATATACAGGTGGAATTCCAGATGTTGCCAAACCTATTAACTCCATTATGGGTCCTTATATGGACATCGATCCAAGTATCGGTTTTAATGCAAATCGTATTAATTATTACACAGAAGGAACAGCTCCTTGTAGAAGGTTTGTAATCAATTTCTTTCAAGTTCCTTTATTTAGTTCTTCATGTAGTACATTAAAATTAACATCACAAATCATTCTACATGAAGCATATAACATTATTGATATTGCTATTACTAATAAACCAGCATGTACATCGTGGAATAGTGGAAATACGATTATAGGCATACAAAATGCAGCAGGGACATCAGCATTTAACGCGCCTGGTTACAATCCTGGCACAGCATCATTTACAAATAAATGCTGGCGCTTTTTACCAAATGGCGCATTGCAACAATCTATAAATTGGACACTAAACGGAAATGTCGTGTCAAATACAGCAACATTAAATGAAAGTGTTTGCCCGACTTCCAACAATAATTTTATTGCCAATCTAGTCAATGACAGATGTGATGGCAGCACCGTTGTTGTATCAGATAATTTCAATTTTGCTGTCAATCAAAAACCGACAGCAGATGCTGGCCCAGATAAAGTAATCGGTTGTGCAAGCCCTTCCGTGCAGATTGGTACGCCTGCTGTTGCTGGTCATACCTATACTTGGTCGCCTAATAGCAATTTAAATAATGCTGGCATTGCACAACCACTTGCCACTGCAAATGGAACCTATACGCTAACTGTCCGCAATACAGCAACTGGCTGTACAGCTACAGATGCTGTTACTGTGACGAGCAATAATACACCACCAGTTGCAAATGCTGGCCCAGATAAAGTGCTGTCTTGTAGCGGAACTACAATAGGCACAGCTGGTGTTGCTGGGAATAGCTATTCTTGGAGTCCTTCAACTGGTTTAAATGACCCAAATATTGCACAACCCAATGTTACACTAGCAAATACTTATACATTAACAGTAACCAATATCGCTAATGGTTGTATAACAACAGATGCTGTTATAGTAACTGGCAGTATCTTATTACCAACGGCAGATGCTGGACCTGATAAGGAAATCACTTGTACTAATCCAACACGACAAATTGGAACCGCTGCAGTTGCAGGAAATACCTATTCATGGTCACCTACAACAGGCTTATCTGATCCTTTAATTGCACAGCCAATTGCTAGCTTGCCAAATACATATACTTTGACAGTGACCAAAACTTCAAATGGTTGCTTTACGACCGACGCTGTGCTGGTTACGCGTGATATAGTAGCACCAACAGCAAATGCAGGTGCTGATAAAATATTAACTTGTACGGCAACAACACAACAAATTGGAACTCCTGCAATTGCTGGTCACACCTACTCGTGGTCGCCTGCAACTGGTTTATCCAATGCGCTTATAGCACAACCATTAGCCAGTCAGGCTGGCAACTACACACTTACAGTCACCAATACAGCTAATGGTTGTATTGATACAGATATTGTTGTTGTAACAGAAAATAAAACACCACCAATTGCTAATGCAGGCGCAGATAAAGTATTAACTTGTGCTGTTACATCACAACAAATCGGCACTGCTGCAATTGCTGGTAATACTTACGCGTGGTCGCCTTCTACAAATTTATCAAATGACGCCATTGCGCAGCCGATTGCAAGTGCAGTAGGAAATTACACACTTACTGTTACCAACAATACTAATGGTTGTACTGCTACTGATGTTGTATCTATCACACAAAACATAACACCGCCATTAGCCAATGCAGGTGCAAATAAAATATTGACTTGCGCAAATCCTACACAACAAATCGGAACAGCAGCAATTGCTGGAAACACTTATGCTTGGTCGCC
>WBZL01000814.1_pt1 | contig 34531 bp, 45 predicted proteins | sample 5204291 | NCBI WGS metagenome assembly WBZL01 (sample SAMN12344345, study PRJNA552823) | activated sludge metagenome | biome: Activated sludge suspended growth; feature: Nitrification reactor; material: Wastewater; isolation source: activated sludge from nitrification reactor of wastewater...
GCCCGATCGCGATGGAGGAGGGGCTGCGCTTTGCGATCCGCGAGGGCGGTCGCACGGTCGGCGCCGGCGTCGTCTCCAAGATCCTCAAGTAACAGCCGCTGAACGCCAGACATCAGGAACAATCATGGCCCGCCAGAACATCCGCATCCGCCTCAAGGCGTTCGACCACCGTCTGATCGACAACTCGGCCCGCGAGATCGTCGAGACTGCCAAGCGCACGGGCGCCACGGTCCGCGGCCCGGTCCCGCTGCCGGTCAAGATGGAGCGCTTCACGCTGCTGGTTTCCCCGCATGCCGACAAGGACGCCCGCGACCAGTACGAGATGCGCACGCACAAGCGCCTCATGGACATCCTGAACCCGACCGACAAGACGGTGGACGCGCTGATGAAGCTCGAGCTGCCGGCCGGCGTGGACGTCCAGATCAAGCTGAACTGACGGCCCGTGGCCGCCGCCCGGTGACGGGCGGACGGATTTCCCCGCGCGCGACGACGGCCACGTTCCGGTTGCATTCCGGATTTTGCCCGCTACAATAGCGGGCTCTCTCGCCGAGGCCTGGCCGGCATTGCCGGTACCGCTCGAGCGGTGCGACTGCCTCCGTGGCAGACCGCTCCTCTCAGCAGCTTCCTCGACGGGTTCCGGCGTCGCCTCGCGGGACGCCGGCGACGAGTTTCGTTTCGACAGCCCGGGCCAATCGCAGCACGGGCGGTGCACGAGGACACAACATGACGATCGGTCTGATTGGCCGCAAGGCCGGCATGACGCGCGTCTTCACGGACGCGGGCGAATCGATCCCGGTAACGGTGATCGAGGCCCTGCCCAACCGCGTCACCCAGGTCAAGGGTGTCGACACCGACGGCTACCGCGCCGTGCAGGTCACCTACGGCGCCCGCAAGCCCTCGCGTCTCACGCGCGCCGTCGCCGGGCACTACGCCAAGGCGAAGGTCGAGCCGGGGGAGTCGCTGGTGGAATTCCGCCTCGCCGACGGCGAGGGCGCCGAGCTGGCCGCCGGGGCCGAACTCAAGGTCGACCTCTTCGCCAAGGGCCAGGTCGTCGACGTCACCGGCACAACCGTCGGCAAGGGCTATGCCGGCACGATGAAGCGGCACAACTTCGCCGGCGGCCCGGCCTCGCACGGCGCGTCGGTGTTCCACCGTGCACCGGGCTCGATCGGCCAGCGCCAGACGCCGGGACGCGTGTTCCCCGGCAAGCGCATGTCCGGCCACATGGGCAACGTGCGCCGCACGATCGAGAACCTGCAGGTCGTCGAGGTCGATGCCGCGCGCAACCTGCTTCTGATCCGTGGCGCCGTCCCGGGCGCCCCGGGCGGCGAAGTCATCGTCCGGCCGTCGGTCAAGGCAGCGCGCCTCGGCAGGCGCAAGCTGCTCGCGCCGAAGCAGCCGGCCGCGAAGACGAAGAAGTAACCCGCCCCGGAGAGTCACATGGCAACCCAGATAAAGCTCCAGACGGGCGGCAGCGCCATCGAGGCCTCCGAGCAGGCCTTCGGGCGCGAGTTCAACGAGGCGCTGGTCCACCAGGTCGTCACGGCGTACATGGCCGGCGGCCGCTCGGGCACCAAGCGCCAGCTCAGCAAGGCCGAGGTTCGCGGCGGTGGCATCAAGCCGTGGAAGCAGAAGGGCGGCGGCCGCGCTCGTGCGGGCTCGATCCGCAGCCCGATCTGGGTCGGCGGTGGCCGTGCGTTCGCCGCGCGCCCGCGCGACTTCTCGCAGAAGGTCAACCGCAAGATGTACCGCGGCGCGATCTCCGCGCTGCTGTCGGAGCTCGTGCGGCTCGAGCGCCTCACGGTCGTCGAGTCGTTCGCGCTCGACGCGCCGAAGACGAAGCTGCTGGCCACGAAGCTCAAGGACATGGGCCTCACCGACGTCCTGATCGTCGTCGAGGCGTTCGACGAGAAGCTCGAGCTCGCCTCGCGCAACCTGCTCGGCGTCACGGTGCTGCCGGTGTCGGCGGTCGATCCCGTCAGCCTGATCCGCCACGAGCGCGTGCTCGCGACGGTCGGCGCGGTCCGCATGCTCGAGGAGAAGCTGACATGAGCAGCAAGGAGCGTCTGATGCAGGTGCTGGTCGCGCCGCACGTGTCCGAAAAGGGCGCGCGCGTGGCCGAGCAGGGCAACCAGTTCGTGTTCCGCGTCGCGCGCGACGCCACGAAGCCCGAGATCAAGGCCGCCGTCGAGCTCATGTTCGAGGTGAAGGTCGACGCGGTGCAGGTCGTCAACGTCGCCGGCAAGGCGAAGCGTTTCGGCGGTCGCCCCGGCCGTCGCTCGGACTGGAAGAAGGCCTACGTGAAGCTCGCACAGGGCCAGACGATCGATTTCGCCGGCGTCGGGATGTGACCGGCCCGGACAGCAGACGGAAGGCTTAAACGATGGCTCTCATCAAGACCAAACCGACGTCGCCGGGCCGCCGCTTCGTCGTGAAGGCTGATCGCTCGCACCTGCACAAGGGTGAGCCGGTCGCTGCCCTCACGAGCAGCCAGAAGCGCACGGGCGCCCGCAACAACATGGGCCGGCAGACGACGCGCCACAAGGGCGGCGGTCACCGCCACCGCTACCGCGTCGTCGACTTCCTGCGCAACAAGGACGGCGTGCCGGGCAAGGTCGAGCGTCTCGAGTACGACCCGAACCGCAACGCCTACCTGGCCCTTGTGCTGTACGCCGACGGCGAGCGCCGCTACATCCTCGCGCCGAAGGGCGTGGCCGCGGGCGACGCGATCATCTCGGGCGCCGACGCGCCGATCAAGGCGGGCAATGCGCTGCCGCTGCGCAGCATCCCGATCGGCTCGCTCGTGCACAACGTCGAGCTGAAGCCGGGCCGCGGCGGCCAGCTCGGCCGCAGCGCCGGCGCCTCGGTGCAGCTCGTCGCGCGCGAGGGCCTGTACGCGACGATCCGCCTGCGCTCCACGGAGATGCGCAAGGTTCACGTCGACTGCCGCGCCACGATCGGCGAGGTGGGCAACGAGGAAAACAACCTGATCGTATACGGCAAGGCGGGTGCCAAGCGCTGGCGCGGCATCCGTCCGACGGTCCGCGGCGTGGTCATGAACCCTGTCGACCATCCGCACGGCGGCGGCGAGGGCAAGTCTGGCCAGGGCAACCCGCACCCGGTGTCGCCCTGGGGCTGGAAAACCAAGGGCAAGAAGACCCGCACCAACAAGCGCACGGCCGGCCTCATCGTCCGCCGCCGCACCTGAGCCCGATAGGAGCAGTCACAGTGCCCCGTTCAGTCAAGAAAGGCCCGTTCGTCGACTTTCACCTGGCGAAGAAGGTGCAGGTCGCGTCGGAGAAGAACGACCGCCGCCCGATCAAGACCTGGTCGCGCCGCTCGATGGTCCTGCCGGACATGGTCGGGCTGACGATTGCCGTGCACAACGGCAAGCAGCACGTGCCCGTGCTCGTCTCCGAGAACATGGTCGGCCACAAGCTCGGCGAGTTCGCCCCGACCCGCACCTTCCGCGGCCACTCGGGCGACAAGAAGGCGTCCTCGGAGTAAGCCATGCAAGTCGCTGCAAAGCTCAAGAACGCTCGCATCTCGCCGCAGAAGTGCCGTCTGGTCGCGGACATGGTCCGCGGCAAGCCGGTCGGACAGGCGCTCGCGACGCTGCGGTTCACGCCGAAGAAGGGCGCCGAGCTGGTCCGCAAGGTGCTCGAGTCGGCGATCGCCAACGCCGAGAACAACCACAACGCGGACATCGACACGCTGAAGGTCGACGTCATCGACATCGGCGAGGCGCCGCGGCTGAAGCGCTTCCACGCCCGCGCCAAGGGCCGCGGCAACCGCATCGTCAAGCGCAACAGCCACATCACGATCCTCGTCGGCGACGGCCGCCGGGACTGAGGGAGCACGGCTCATGGGTCAGAAGGTCAATCCGGTCGGCATCCGTCTCGGCATCACCCGCGACTGGACGTCGAAGTGGTATGCGAACAAGCGCAGCTTCCCGGGCTACGTCCTGCAGGACTGGCAGGTCCGCGAGTTCCTGAAGAAAAAGCTCGCCGAGGCGTCGGTGAGCCGCATCCACATCGAGCGTGCCGCCCGCAAGGCGAACATCACGATCCACACGGCCCGCCCGGGCGTGGTGATCGGCAAGAAGGGCGAGGACATCGAGCGCCTGCGCGGCGAGGTCGCGAAGCTGATGAAGATGGGCGTCAACGACGTCCGGCTGAACATTGCCGAGATCCGCAAGCCCGAGGTCGACGCGCAGCTGGTGGCCGAAGGCATCGCGCAGCAGGTCGAGCGCCGCGTCATGTTCCGCCGCGCGATGAAGCGCGCGGTCATGAACACGATGCGCAGCGGCGCGCTCGGCGTGAAGGTGCGCCTGTCGGGCCGGCTGAACGGCTCGGAAATCGCGCGCACCGAGTGGACCCGCGAAGGCCGCATCCCGCTGCACACGTTCCGCGCCGACATCGACTACGGTACGGCCGAGGCGCGTACCACCTACGGCGTGATCGGCGTGAAAGTGTGGATCTTCAAGGGCGAAGTGTTCGACCAGCCGGCCGCGACGGCCGAGGTCGAGGCGGCCCCTGCCCAGGAGCAGACGGCCTGAGGGCCTGATGCCCCGGACGGAGTGACCCAGCCATGATGCAACCCAAGCGAACGAAGTATCGCAAGCAGTTCAAGGGCCGCAACGGTGGCCTCGCCCAGCGCGGCTCGAGCGTCGCGTTCGGCGACTTCGGCCTGAAGGCGACCAGCCGCGCCCGCATGACGGCGCGCGAGATCGAGGCGGCCCGCCGCGCCATGACGCGTTACGTCAAGCGCGGCGGCCAGGTGTGGATCCGGGTGTTCCCGGATGTTCCGGTCAGCAAGAAGCCGCTCGAGGTCCGCATGGGCTCGGGCAAGGGCAACGTCGAGTACTACGTCGCGCGCGTGCAGCCCGGCAAGGTGCTCTTCGAAATGGAAGGCGTCTCCGAGGACATCGCGCGCGAGGCGTTCCGCCTGGCCGCGTCGAAGCTCTCGGTCGAAACGATGTTCGTCAAGCGGCAGGTGCGCTGATGAAGGCCAAAGAACTCCGGTCCAGGGGCACGACGGAACTGCGCGAGGAACTCCTCAAGCTGCGCCGCGAGCAGTTCAACCTGCGCATGGCGCAGGCATCGGGCCAGGCCGCGAAGCCTGACCAGTTCGGCAAGGTGCGCCGCAACATCGCGCGCGTGAAGACGGTGCTCGGCGAGCAGGCGCGCACCGCCGCCACCAACAAGGGTGAGAAGTGATGAGCGAGCAGCAGGCCCAGCAACAGGCAGCCCCGGCCGCCGCCGGTGCGCAGCGCATGCTCACCGGCACCGTCGTCAGCGCGAAGATGCAGAAGACGGTCGCGGTGACGGTCGAGCGCCTGGTCAAGCACGAGCGCTACGGCAAGTATGTGCGCCGCACGACGAAGCTGCTCGCGCACGACGAGGCCTCGGAGTGTCGCGAGGGCGATCTCGTCGAGATCGCCGAGTGCCGCCGCCTCTCGGCCCGCAAGGCCTGGAAGGTCGTGCGCGTCGTCAAGCGCGCCGGCGCGGTCTGAGCCGCGGGCCCAGGACGGAGGACTGACCGATGATCCAGATGCGTACCATGCTCGCGGCCGCCGACAACAGCGGCGCCAGGCGCCTCATGTGCATCAAGGTGCTCGGCGGCTCGAAGCGCCGCTATGCCACCGTGGGCGACGTCATCAAGGTGAGCGTCAAGGACGCCATCCCGCGCGGCAAGGTCAAGAAGGGCGAGGTCTACGACGCCGTCGTCGTGCGCACGGCTTTCGGCGTGCGCCGTCCGGACGGTTCGCTGATCCGCTTCGACGGCAACGCCGCGGTGCTGCTCACCAACAAGCTCGAGCCGATCGGCACCCGCATCTTCGGGCCGGTCACCCGCGAACTGCGCACGGCGCAGTTCATGAAGATCATCTCGCTTGCGCCGGAAGTGCTCTGAGCGCGGGCGTCGGTCGAGGAACAGGACATGAACAAGATCCGCAAGGGCGACGAGGTCGTCGTCATCACCGGTCGCGACAAGGGCCGGCGCGGCACCGTCATCAGGGTGCTCGGCGAGAAGGTGCTCGTCGAGAACGTCAACATGGTCAAGCGCCACACGCGCCCCAACCCGCAGAAGGGGCACCAGGGCGGCATCGTCGAGAAGGAGGCTGCCCTCCACCTCTCGAACGTGCAGCTCTGGAACCCGGTCGCCAAGAAGGGCGACCGCGTCGGCATCCGCACGCTCGCCGACGGTCGTCGCGTGCGCTACTTCAAGTCCAACGACGAAGTCGTGGACGCCTGAGTCGAGGTCGCCCCAGATGGCAAGGCTGCAGCAACACTACCGCGAGAAGGTCGTCCCCGGGCTCATGCAGAGCCTCGGCGTGACGAACCCCATGCAGGTGCCCAGGATCACCAAGATCACGGTGAACATGGGCGTCGGCGAGGCCGTGGCCGACAAGAAGGCCATGGACGGCGCCGTCGGCGACCTGACCGCGCTCTCCGGCCAGAAGCCGGTCGTGACCAAGGCCCGCAAGGCGATCGCGGCGTTCAAACTGCGCGCCGGCGTCCCGGTCGGCGCGCGCGTGACGCTGCGCGGCGCGCGCATGTACGAGTTCCTCGACCGCCTGATCAACGTGGCGATGCCGCGTATCCGCGACTTCCGCGGCGTGTCGGCGCGCTCGTTCGACGGGCGCGGCAATTACACGTTCGGCGTCAAGGAACAGATCATCTTCCCGGAGATCGCCTACGACCAGGTCGACGCGATCCGCGGCATGGACATCACGATCACGACGACGGCGCGCGACGACCGCGAGGGGCGCGCGCTGCTCGAGTCCTTCAATTTCCCGTTCCGCAAGTAGGGCAGGAACAAGAGATGGCGAAGACCAGCATGATCGAGCGCGAGAAGCGCCGTGAGAAGCTCGTGAAGCAGCACGCTGCCAGGCGCGCGAAGCTCAAGGAGACCATCCGCAGCCCGAAGTCGACCGATACCGAGCGGGAAGAGGCGCAGCGCAAGCTCGCCGCCCTGCCGCGCGACTCGGCCGCCTCGCGTGGGCGCAACCGCTGCGCGATCACCGGCCGCCCCCGGGGCGTCTACCGCAAGTTCGGCCTCGCGCGCACCAAGCTGCGCGAAGCAACCGTCCGCGGCGACATCCCCGGCCTCGGCAAGGCCAGCTGGTAAGCCGGGCACTGGAGCAACAGCATGAGCATGACGGATCCCATCGCGGACTTCCTGACCCGCATCCGCAACGGCCAGGCCTCGGGCAAGCCCGAGATCGCCGCGCCGGCGTCGCGGATCAAGCTGGCCCTGGCGAAGGTGCTGAAGGACGAGGGCTACATCGAGGACTTCGCCGTCGATGGCGACTCAAAGAAGCCGACGGTCAAGGTGCGCCTGAAGTACTACCAGGGCCGCCCGGTCATCGACCGCCTCGAGCGCGTCAGCCGCCCCGGCCTGCGCGTCTACAAGGCGAAGGACGAGCTGCCGAAGATCCTCGGCGGCATGGGCGTGGCGATCATCTCGACCTCCAGGGGCGTGATGACGGACCGCGAGGCCCGTGCGGCCGGCCACGGCGGCGAAGTGCTCTGCATCGTGTCGTAAGACACGCGCACGGATACAGGACGAGACACCATGTCACGAGTTGCCAAGAGGCCGGTCGAATTGCCGCAGGGCGTGACCGCCACGGTCGAGGGCGCCGCCGTCACTGTCAAGGGCGCGAAGGGTGCCCTCAAGCTGCCGCTGCGCGCGGGGCTCAGCCTGGTGCAGGAAGGCCAGAGCGTGCGTGTCGAGATCGCCGAGCGCACCCGGGAATCGCTGATGCACGCGGGCTCGCTGCGCGCGCACATCGCCAACTGCGCCGAAGGCGTGTCCAAGGGCTACGAGAAGAAGCTCGAGCTCGTCGGAGTCGGCTACCGTGCGGCCGCGCAGGGCAGGAAGCTCAACCTGACGCTCGGTTTTTCGCACGCCGTCGAGTACGACGTACCGGAAGGCATCACGGTCGAGACGCCGTCGCAGACGGAGATCGTCGTGAAGGGTGCGGACAAGCAGAAGGTCGGCCAGGTCGCCGCGGAGATCCGCGCCTGGCGTGCCCCGGAGCCCTACAAGGGCAAGGGCGTTCGTTATTCCGGTGAGCGCATCGAGCTCAAGGAAACGAAGAAGAAGTAATGGGTGCAGCGATGGAAAAGAAAGTCAGCCGTCTGAAGCGGGCCCGCCGGTCGCGGGCCAAGATCCACGAGCTCAGGGCGATGCGTCTGTCGGTGCACCGCACGGCGCAGCACATCTATGCGCAGGTGTTCGACCCGGAGTCGAAGGTGGTCGCCTCGGCCTCGACGCTGCAGAAGGACGTCGCGGGCGGCCTCAAGGGCACCGGCAACGTCGAGGCGGCGAAGGCCGTCGGCCGTGCGATCGCCGAGCGCGCGAAGGCCAAGGGCGTCACGCAGGTCGCGTTCGACCGTTCGGGATTCAAGTACCACGGGCGCATCAAGGCGCTGGCCGAGGCGGCGCGTGAAGCCGGCCTCGAGTTCTGAGCCGGAAGGTTCCAGGAGCAGCAATGGCTAGGATCGAAAAAGTCGCGGCCCAGGACGAGTTCGTCGAGAAGCTCGTGGCCGTCAACCGCGTGTCCAAGACCGTGAAGGGCGGCAAGCAGTTCGGCTTCACCGCGCTCACCGTCGTGGGCGACGGCAACGGCCGCGTCGGCTTCGGCTACGGCAAGGCGCGCGAAGTTCCGGTCGCCATCCAGAAAGCGATGCAGCAGGCGCGCAAGAACCTCGTCAACGTGCCGCTGCGCAACTCCACGCTGCACTTCGCGGTCGTCGGCCGTCACGGCACCTCGAAGGTGTTCATGCAGCCGGCCGCCGACGGCACGGGCGTCATCGCGGGCGGCAGCATGCGCGCCGTGTTCGAGTGCGCGGGCGTGCGCAACGTGCTCGCGAAGTCGTACGGCTCGCGCAATCCCATCAACGTCGTGCGCGCCACGATGAACGCGCTCACCGCCATGCCGGCGCCGGAGCGCATCGCGGCCAAGCGCGGCAAGACCGTCGCCGAAATCACGGGTTGACACCGCCATGGCCACAGACAGCGTCAAGAGCGTCAAGGTGACGCTCGTCAAGAGTCCCTTCGGCCAGCTCGCCCGCCACCGCGCGACGGTGAGGGGGCTCGGCCTGCGCCGCATGAACCAGACGGTCGTCGTTCCGGACACGAAGGAAATCCGCGGCATGCTCAACGCGTCGCGGCACCTGTTCCGCGTCGAAGAGGCGTGATCGAGTCATGAAACTGAACAGCATCGGCCCGGCTCCGGGCAGCAAGAAGCCGCGCACGCGCGTCGGCCGCGGCGCCTCCGCCGGCCAGGGCAAGACCTGCGGCCGCGGCGTCAAGGGCCAGCGCGCCCGCAAGGGCGGCTACCACAAGGTCGGCTTCGAAGGCGGCCAGATGCCGCTGCAGCGCCGCCTGCCGAAGATCGGCTTCCGCTCGGCGCAGGCGCGGCGCACCGCCGAGGTGCGCCTCTCCGAGCTGCACAAGGTCGAGGGCGGCAACGTCGACCTCGCGGCGCTCAAGGCGGCGAGCCTGGTGCCGGCGGATACGCTGCACGCGAAGCTCATCCTCTCGGGTGAGGTCAAGGCGGCCTATACGGTGAGCGGCCTCGGCGTCACCCAGGGCGCCCGGGCCGCGATCGAGGCGGCCGGCGGCAAGGTCGTCGCAGCGGCGGCGGACGCCTGAGCGGCCCGTCGCACCCCCGCAGCACTCGCAGGATCCACGCGTGGCCAACCCGCTCTCCAACAACCCGGTCGCCGCCTTCGGCGAGGCGACCCGGTTGACCGAGCTCAGGAGGAGGTTCTTCTTCCTGTTCGGCGGCCTGATCGTCTATCGCATCGGCACGTTCATTCCCGTGCCGGGCATCGACCCGGTCGCGCTCGCGCGGTTCTTCCAGGACCAGGCCGGCACCATCCTGAGCATGTTCAACATGTTCTCGGGCGGCGCGCTGCAGCGCCTGTCGATCTTTGCGCTCGGCGTGATGCCGTACATCTCGGCGTCGATCATCGTGCAGATGATGGCCGTGGTCGTGCCGCAGCTGCAGGCGCTGCGCAAGGAAGGCGAAGCGGGCCGGCGCAAGCTCACGAGCTACACGCGCATGGGCACGGTCGGGCTCGCGGCGTTCCAGGGCGCGGGCGCGGCCATCGCGTTCCAGAACCAGGGCGTGGTCATCGCACCGGGCCCGCAGTTCGTGTTCCTTGCGACCATGACGCTGGTCGCCGGCACCATGTTCCTGATGTGGCTCGGCGAGCAGATCACCGAACGCGGCCTTGGCAACGGCATCTCGATGATCATCCTCGCGGGCATCGTCGCCGGCCTGCCGGCGGCCATCGGCGGCACGCTCGAGCTCGTCCGCAACGGCGAGATCAACCCGGCGCTCGCGCTGATCCTCGTCATGATGGTCGCGGCGGTGACGTACTTCGTCGTCTTCGTCGAGCGCGCCCAGCGGCGCATCCCGGTCAACTACGCCAAGCGCCAGCAGGGCCGGCGCGTCTTCGCCGGCACGACGACGCACCTGCCGTTCAAGCTCAACATGTCGGGCGTCATCCCGCCGATCTTCGCCTCGAGCCTGCTGCTGTTCCCGGCGACGATTGCGAGCTGGTTCGGCACCAGCGAGAACTTCAGCTGGCTGCAGAACGTGGCTGCGAGCCTCGGCGTCGGCCAGCCCGTCCACATGGTGCTCTACGCGAGCCTGATCGTCTTCTTCTGCTTCTTCTACACCGCGCTGGTGTTCAACTCGCGCGAGACCTCGGAGAACCTCAAGAAGTCCGGCGCGTTCATCCCCGGCATCCGCCCCGGCCAGCAGACGGCCGAGTACATCGACAAGGTCCTCACCCGGCTGACGGTCTGGGGCGCCCTGTACGTGACGCTCGTCTGTCTGATCCCGGAGATCCTGATTTCCCAGTTTCGCGTGCCGTTCTACTTCGGCGGCACCTCGCTCATGATCATCGTGGTGGTGATCATGGACTTCATGGCCCAGCTGCAGGCGCACCTGATGTCGCACCAGTACGAGGGGCTCATGAAGAAGGCCAACCTGCGCGGCTACGGCCGGCCCGGCCAGGTGCGCTGAAGGCGCCCGGCTGCATCGGAGAGTGAGTCCATGAAAGTTCGTCCCTCGGTGAAGCGGATCTGCAAGAACTGCAAAGTGGTGCGGCGTCGCGGCGTGGTCTACGTGATCTGCAGCGACAAGCGTCACAAGCAGCGGCAGGGCTGATGGCCCGGCTTTTGCATTGATCGACCAAGGCTTTTTTGATATTCTTCCGCGCTTTTCGCGCCCCGGAGTGAGCCAACCATGGCCCGTATAGCCGGCATCAACATCCCGATGAACAAGCACGTCGTCATCGGGCTGACTGCGATCTTTGGCGTCGGCCGTTCCCAGGCCAGGGTGGCCTGCGAGGCGGCCGGCGTGAAGCCCGAGACCAAGGTCAAGGACCTCACCGAGGCCGAGGTCGCCGCCCTGCGTTCGCAGGTCGCCAAGCTGCCGGTCGAGGGCGACCTGCGCCGCGAGGTCGCGATGAACATCAAGCGCCTCATGGATCTGGGTTCCTACCGTGGCCACCGGCATCGCAAGGGGCTGCCGATGCGCGGCCAGCGCACGCGCACCAACGCGCGCACGCGCAAGGGCCCGCGCAAGGCGGCGGTCAAGCTGAACGCACCTGCCGGCAAGGCGTGAGCCCCCGGCCGGCACTGATCAACGACAGGTTGTACCCGAATGGCTGACGACAAGAAGTCTGGCGCAGCGAAGCCCCGCAAGAAGGTCAAGCGCGTGGTGACCGACGCGGTGGCGCACGTGCATGCGTCGTTCAACAACACGATCATCACGATCACCGACCGCCAGGGCAACACGCTCTCGTGGGCGACGTCGGGCGGCTGCGGGTTCCGCGGCTCGCGCAAGAGCACGCCGTTCGCGGCGCAGGTCGCCGCCGAGAAGGCGGGCGTGGCCGCGCAGGAATACGGCGTCCGCACCGTGGACGTGAAGGTGCGCGGCCCGGGCCCGGGGCGCGAGTCGGCCGTGCGCGCGCTGAATGCCGCCGGCCTCAAGGTCACCAGCATCGAGGACGTGACGCCGATCCCGCACAACGGGTGCCGTCCGCCCAAGAAGCGCCGCGTCTGACGCGCGCTGCCGAGGAAGCAGAGCAATGGCAAGGTATCTGGGTCCCAAGTGCAAGCTCTCGCGCCGCGAGGGCACCGACCTCTTCCTGAAGAGCGGCGTGAAGTCGCTCGAGGCGAAGTGCAAGCACGAAGTGCCGCCCGGCGGCATCAAGGGCGAGCGTCGCGCCCGCGTCTCCGGCTACGGCCTGCAGCTGCGCGAGAAGCAGAAGCTGCGCCGCATGTACGGCGTGCTCGAGCGGCAGTTCCACGGCTATTACGTGCAGGCGGCCGGCCGTCCGGGTGCGACCGGCGAGACGCTGCTGCAGATCCTCGAGTCGCGTCTCGACAACGTCGTCTACCGCATGGGCTTCGGCTCCACGCGCAACGAGGCGCGCCAGCTCGTCTCGCACGGCGCCGTGCAGGTGAACGGTTCGCGGGTCAACATCCCCTCGTACCAGTGCAAGGCCGGTGACGTCATCGCGTTGCGCGATGCGGCGCAGAAGCAGGCCCGCGTCGCGCAGGCGCTGCAGATCCGCACGCAGACTGGCTTCCCGGACTGGGTCGAGGTCGACGAGAAGAAGTTCTCGGGCGTCCTCAAGTCGCTGCCGGAGCGCGGCGACATCCTCCCGGACATCAACGAGAGCCTCGTCGTCGAGTTGTACTCGAAGTAGTCCACCGGTTCCTCCGGCCCGGTCGGCCATCGACCGGGCCCAGACAATTCAAGGCCACCAGGCAAGGTGACTTACATGCAGTCAGCCGTTGCGGAATTCCTCCGTCCGCGCGTGGTGAAGGTGACCCCGTCGTCGCCGCGTCACGCCAAGATCACCATCGAGCCGTTCGAACGCGGCTTCGGCCACACGCTCGGCAACGCGCTGCGTCGCGTGCTGCTGTCGTCGATGCCCGGCAGCGCCGTCACGGAAGTCGAGATCGATGGCGTGCTCCACGAGTACACCAGCATCGAGGGCGTCCAGGAGGACGTCGTCGACATCCTGCTGAACCTGAAGCTCGTCGCGATCCGCCTGAACGCGCGTGACGAGTCCGAGCTGCGCCTGTCGAAGAAGGGGCCCGGCCCCGTGCGCGCGGGCGACATCCAGGCCGACCACGACGTCGAGATCCTGAATCCCGAGCTGGTGATCGCCAACCTGACCAAGGCCGGCGAGCTCAACATGACGCTCAAGGTCGAGAAGGGCCGCGGCTACCGCCCGGCCGGCCAGCGTCTCGCGTTCGAGGAGGCGAGCCGCCCGATCGGCCGCCTGCTGCTCGACGCGTCGTTCAGCCCGATCCGCAAGGTCACCTACAACGTCGAGGCCGCGCGCGTCGAGCAGCGCACCGACCTCGACAAGCTGATCATCGACATCGAGACCAATGGCACGATCGACGCCGAAGAGGCGATCCGCCGTGCCGGCTCGATCCTCAGGGACCAGCTGTCGGTGTTCGTCGACCTGCAGGGCCAGGACGAGGAGAAGTCGCGTCCGGCCGACCACCACTTCGACCCGCTGCTGTTGCGCCCGGTCGACGAGCTCGAGCTCACGGTGCGCAGCGCGAACTGCCTCAAGGCCGAGAACATCCACTACATCGGCGACCTCGTGCAGAAGACCGAAGTCGAGCTGCTGCGCACGCCGAACCTCGGCAAGAAGTCGCTCACCGAAATCAAGGAAGTGCTCGAGAGCCACGGCCTGACGCTCGGCATGCGCCTCGACAACTGGCCGCCGTCGGGCCTCAAGCGCGACGACGAGCGGGACATCCTCTGAGAACGCGAATGCCGGCCCGGGTCTGAGACCGGCCGAACGAGAGACGAGACATGCGACACGGACTGACCGGGCGGCAACTGAGCCGCAACACCCCGCATCGCTGGGCGATGCTGCGCAACATGGCGGCTTCGCTGCTGCGCCACGAGACCATCAAGACGACGGTCCCGAAGGCGAAGGAGCTGCGCCGCTACGTCGAGCCGCTGATCACGCTGGGCAAGACCGACAGCGAGGCCAATCGCCGTCGCGCGTTCTCGCGCCTGCGCGACGCGGAAGTCGTCACCAAGCTGTTCGACGAACTCGGCCCGCGCTTCAAGGCCCGCCCGGGCGGCTACACGCGCATCCTGCACATGGCGAATCGCGCCGGCGACAATGCGGACATGGCGCTGATGGCGCTCGTCGACCGTGCCGCGCCCGCCGCGGCGGAGTCCGCTCCGGACGAGGGCGGGAAGAAATCGAAGCCGCGCCGCCGCAAGGCCGCGCCGGCCGAAGGGGCTGCCGCCGATGTGGCGCCCGCCGCGAAGAAGACCACGCGCAAGAAGAAGGCCGCGGCCGGCTGAGGCCGCCGCCACTCCGGCGCGCCCGTCCGCTGCGAACGGGGGTGCGCCAGTCGACCAGCAGAAGCCGGGCCCGTGCCCGGCTTCTCTTTTCGTCCGCTCTGAAATATCGTCCTCGCGGGGGCCCGTCAACAACCACCAAGCCGGATGACGGCTGCAGCGGAGGTCGCAATGAGCCTGCTCAAGGAGTTCAAGGAATTCGCCATGAAGGGCAACGTGCTCGACATGGCGGTCGGTGTCGTGATCGGCGCCGCCTTCGGCAAGATCGTCTCGTCGCTGGTCGCGGACGTGGTCACGCCCGTACTCGGCAAGGTCATCGGCGGCGTGAACTTCAAGGACCTCGCCTGGAGCCTCGGTGCCGACCCGGCCGGCGAGCCGATCCTGGTCAAGTACGGCGTGTTCCTGCAGAACACCTTCGACTTCCTGGTCATCGCCGCGGCGATCTTCATGGCGCTCAAGGCCATCAACAAGCTCAAAGCGCCGCCGCCACCCGCCGCCGAACCGGCCCCCGCGCCCGACGTCGTGCTGCTGACGGAGATCAGGGACCTGCTGAAAGGCCGTTGAGCACCGGCCCGGCGCCGGAGCGCGGCCGGCTGCGAGTCACGAACGAGGCGCGCCCTCACGGGCGGCCGGTGACCGCAGGGGCAGGACATCGCGGATTCACGGCCCGCCGAGTGACGCAAATGCGTCGCGCGTGAGATTCTCCGGCTCGCCGCCGGCGCGGCACACGACGTCGTCCTCGATGCGGATGCCGCCGCAGGGCGCGAGCCGGCGCACCGTGTCCCAGTGCACGTAGCGGCCGAGGCCCTGGCCCTGCGCCGCGTCGAGCAGCAGGTCGATGAAATACACGCCCGGCTCGATGGTCACGACGAATCCCGGCTCGAGCGTGCGCGTCAGCCGCAGGTAGGGGTGCCCGGCGGGCCGCGGGATCTGCTCGTGGCCGCGGTCGTCGGCCGCGAGACCGGCGACGTCGTGCACCTGCAGGCCGAGCAGGTGGCCGATGCCGTGCGGGAAGAACACGCCCGAGAGGCCGCTCTCGACCGCCTGCGCCGCATCGCAGCCGACGATCACGCCGCAGTCGATCAGCGCGGCGGCGATCAGGCGATGCGCCAGCAGATGGAGGTCACGGTAGTCGGTGCCCGGCCGCACGGCCGCGCACAACTGCTGCTGCAGCCGTTCCATCGCTTCGAGCAGCGCGACGAACGGCGGGTCCCCGCCCGACGGCGCGACGTGGGTGCGCGTGATGTCGCTCGCGTAACCGCGGCACTGCGCGCCGGCGTCGATCAGGAACGTCGGCCGCGGCACGTCGCGGCGACGGCCGAGTGTCGTGTAGTGCAGGATGGCCGCGCCCCGGCCGAAAGCGATGATGTTGCCGTACGGCAGCTCCTGCTCGCGCAGGCCGACCGCCGAGCAGTAGGCCTGGTGCACCTCGAATTCCGAGGCGCCCGCGTGGTATGCAGCCGCCGCAGCGACGTGGCCGCGCGCGCCGAGCCGCGACGCCTCGCGCAGGCAGCCGAGCTCATAGGGGGTTTTGGCGGCGCGATGGAAGTGCAGGAAGGCCAGCAGGCCCGCCGGGTTGGTCGCGCTGAACCCCCAGTCGCCGAACTCCGCCGGGCATTCGCTGATCAAGGCGAGGCGCCGGTTGCCGGCGTCGAGCAGGTCGCGGGCTTCGGCCGGGTCGCGGATGACCGTGACGTCGAACTCGCGCGTCCAGGCCGCCGTGGGCACCTCCGGCGGCGTGTGCCAGTAGTCGGCCGGTTGATGGAAAAGCAGCTCGGGACGGCGGCCCGGGCGGTAGCGAATGAAGCTGCCGGGCGCCTCGAGCAGCGGCGCCCAGTACAGGAAATGCGGGTTCGCCTTGAACGGCGGGCCGTGGTCGTCGAGGAAATGCAGGCCGGGATGGCCTGAATGCACGACGACGCCGTCGTAGCCTTCGCGTTCGAGCGCCTGGTCGGCGAGCTTGCGCACGTGCGCGATGTGGGCCGGAAACGTCAGGTCGAGGTCGTCGTTCATCGGGTTGCGCTCGCGTTCGTCGTCGTGGCACGGATCATAGGAGATCGCAGATGCGGCGCGGCATCCGGCTGAGCGTGCCGCAGTCACCGGGCGGCGGGCCGGCTGCTGCCCGAGGCGCTGGGCGCGACGCACTGTCGCCATTCAGAGACAGTTTGTACGGTACCAACCCACGGACCCCGCCCTAGAATTCCCCCCGCGCATCTGGGGGTGACCGGCCCTGCCGTGTCCCTGGCCGAAGATGCTGAGTCGTTCGACATCCTACCGTCCGCCATTTTTTGGGGTATTCATACATGAACTCGAAGATCGCTCTGGCTGCCGCCCTTGCCGCCCTTGCCCTCGCTGGCTGCGCCAAGAAGGAAGAGGCTGCCGTCGAAGCCACGCAGGAAGCCGCTGCTGACGCCGCTGCCGCTGCCGACCAGGCGGCCGACGCCGCTGGCGAAGCCGTCGACGCCGCCGCTGCCGCGGGCGACGCCGCCGTTGACGCCGCTGGTGAAGCCGTCGACGCCGCCGCTGCCGCGGGCGACGCCGCTGCCGGCGCTGCTGCCGACGCCGCTGCTGCCCCGGCCCCGGCCGAGCAGCCGGCTGCACCGGCCACGAACTGATCGCTGACGATCGTTTCGTGACCGCAACCCGCCGGTCGCCGCGCGGCGACCGGCGGACAGCGATGCTAGGGTGGAGCGGGTCCCGGCTGGGGTCCGCTCCATCCTGAATCGGGACTTCCAGCCAGCCCAGCGGGCCGCCCGGCCCGACATCCCGCGGGAGGCGGGTGCAGGTGTCCGTTTCCGTACGCGACGCTCGTAGCTCCCCACAGGACCGCGACTGGATTCGCGCGGTCTACCGCGACTACCTGTCCGAACTCTCCGCCTCCAAGACCGGGCTGTTCCCGGCGCTCGGCGAATGGGATGCGCGCGAGAACGAATTCCTCGCGGGCTGGTTCAACGATCCAGCCGCCCATCCCTTCGTGATCCTGCTCGACGGCCGTCACGCCGGCTTTGCGCTGGTCGCGCGCCCGCCGGTGTTTCCGTGCACGCCAGTCCAGTACCGCATGGCGGAGTTCTTCGTCGCCGAGGATGCGCGCCGCCGGGGCGTCGGCGCGAGCGCCGCGGCGCTGCTGTTCCACCGCTTCGCGGGCGACTGGGAAGTGCTCGAGGACGAGCACAACCGGCCCGCGCTGCAGTTCTGGCGCCGCGTGATCGGCCGGCAGACGAACGGCCGCTTTGCCGAGACGCGCGGCACGGGCGAGGTCCGGCACCGGTTCCGCACCGAGGCACGGCCCGCCGTCCGCGAAGCGGACTGACGTCGGCCGCGCTCAGCCGAGCGCGCGGGCCAGGTACACGCCGGTGTGCGAGCCCGACGACTTCGCCACCTGTTCGGGCGTGCCCTCGGCGACGACCTGGCCGCCACCGTCGCCGCCCTCGGGGCCCATGTCGACGATCCAGTCCGCCGTCTTGATCACGTCGAGGTTGTGCTCGATGACGACGATCGTGTTGCCTTCGTCGCGCAGGCGCTGCAGCACGCCGAGCAACTGCTCGATGTCGTGGAAGTGCAGCCCGGTCGTGGGCTCGTCGAGGATGTACAGCGTGCGTCCCGTCGCGCGCTTCGCCAGCTCGCGCGCGAGCTTGATGCGCTGCGCCTCGCCGCCGGACAGCGTGGTCGCGTTCTGCCCGAGGCGCACGTAGGAGAGCCCGACGTCGAGCAGCGTCTGCAGCTTGCCCTGCAGTGCCGGGACGCTGCGGAAAAACGTGGCCGCCTCCTCGATCGTCATCTCCAGCACTTCGTGGATGTTGCGTCCCTTGTAGCGGATCTCGAGCGTCTCGCGGTTGTAGCGCATGCCGCGGCAGGCGTCGCAGGTGACGTAGGCGTCGGGCAGGAAGTGCATCTCGACGCGGATGACGCCGTCGCCCTCGCAGGCCTCGCAGCGGCCGCCGCGGACGTTGAAGCTGAAGCGGCCGGGGTCGTAGCCACGGGCCCGTGCCTCGGGCACCTCGGCGAAGAGTTCGCGCACGGGGCCAAAGAGGCCCGTGTAGGTCGCCGGATTCGAGCGCGGCGTGCGGCCGATCGGGCTCTGGTCGATGTCGATGACCCGGTCGATCTGCTCGAACCCCTCGACAGCCGCGCACGGCGCAGGCTCGCCGCCGGATTCCTGCAGCGTGCCGGCCGCGTGCCGGTAGAGCGTGTCGATCACGAGCGTCGACTTGCCCGAGCCAGACACTCCGGTCACGCAGGTCATCAGGCCCAGCGGAAACGTGGCCGTGACACCGCGCAGATTGTTGCCCGTCGCCCCCACGATGCGGATGCGCTTGTCGTCGTCGGCGGTGCGTCGCTGCTTCGGCACGGCGATGCGCCGACGACGGCTCAGGAACGCGCCGGTGAGCGAGTCGGGATTCGCGGCGATGGCCTCCGGCGTGCCCTGCGCGACGACCCGCCCGCCGTGGGAACCCGCGCCGGGCCCGAGGTCGACGACGTAGTCGGCCTGCCGGATGGCGTCCTCGTCGTGCTCGACGACGAGCACCGTGTTGCCGAGGTCGCGCAGCCGCATGAGCGTGTCGAGCAGCCGCTGGTTGTCGCGCTGGTGCAGCCCGATCGACGGCTCGTCGAGGATGTACATGACGCCGACCAGCCCCGAGCCGATCTGGCTCGCGAGCCGGATGCGCTGCGCCTCGCCTCCCGAAAGCGTTTCCGCGCTGCGGTCGAGTGACAGGTAGTCGAGGCCCACGTCGCTCAGGAACGTGAGCCGGTCGGCCACTTCGCGCACGAGGCGCGCGGCGATCTCGCCGCGCCAGCCCTCGATGCGCAGGCTGCCGAAGAAGCGGCGCGCTTCGGCGATCGACAGCGCGGCGGTCTGCGGCAAGGTGCGACCGGCGACGAAGACGTTGCGCGCGGCCTGGTTCAGACGGCTGCCACCGCAGTCGACGCAGGGGCGGGTGCCGCGGTACTTGGCGAGTTCCTCGCGTACCGTGGCGGATTCCGTCTCGCGATAGCGCCGCTCGAGGTTCGGCAGGATGCCTTCCCAAGCGTGGGTGCGCCTCGTCGGCGCGCCCTTGGCATCGAAGTAGCGGAACGGAATTTTTTCCTCGCCGCTGCCCCAGAGCAGCGCGTGGCGCACCGCCTCTGGCAGCTCCTGCCAGGGCGCCTCGATGTCGAAGCGGAAGTGCCGCGCGAGCGACTGGATCAACTGGAAGTAGTAGGCGTTGCGCCGGTCCCAGCCGCGGATCGCGCCGCCGGCGAGCGACAGCCCCGGGTTGACGACGACGCGCGCGGGGTCGAAGAACTCCTGCACGCCGAGGCCGCCGCAGGTGCCGCAGGCGCCGTTCGGGTTGTTGAACGAAAACAGGCGCGGCTCGAGCTCGGTGAGGCTGTAGCCGCACACGGTGCAGGCGAAGCGGTTCGAGAACTGCAGCGGCTCGCGGCCGGTCTCGTCGTGGAAGGCGAGCCTCGCCGTGCCCTGCGCCAGCGCGAGCGCCGTCTCGAACGACTCGGCGAGCCGCTGCGCTGCGTCGGGCCGCACCTTGAGCCGGTCGATCACCGCTTCGATGGTGTGGCGGCGACGCGGGTCGAGCGCAGGCCGCTCCTCCAGCTCGACCAGCCTGCCATCGATGCGCGCCCGCACGAACCCCTGGCTGCGCAGGTGATCGAAGATCTCGGCGTGCTCGCCCTTGCGGTCCTGCACGATCGGCGCGAGCAGCAGCACCGCCGTGCCCTCCGGCAGCGCGAGCACCTGGTCGACCATCTGCGTGACCGTCTGCGCGGCGAGGTCCTGACCGTGCGCGGGGCAGCGTGGCACGCCGGCGCGCGCATAGAGCACGCGCAGGTAGTCGTGGATCTCGGTGACGGTGCCGACCGTCGAGCGCGGGTTGTGCGACGTGGCCTTCTGCTCGATCGCGATGGCCGGTGACAGCCCCTCGATGTGGTCGACGTCCGGCTTTTCCATGACCGACAGGAACTGCCGGGCGTAGGTCGACAGCGACTCGACGTAGCGGCGCTGGCCCTCGGCGTAGATCGTGTCGAATGCGAGCGAGGACTTGCCCGACCCCGACAGCCCCGTGATCACGATCAACCGGTCGCGCGGCAGATCGAGGTCGATGCCGCGGAGGTTGTGCGCGCGGGCGCCGCGGATGCGGATCACGTCCATTTCAAACGTCTCGTGGTCGGGTCGCGGGTGGGCAGCCTGCTAATATAGGCAGCGCTCCCGTTTCGAGGCAAAGACCATCCGTCCCCGCGATACTGTCCAGAGGCCGGCGCTGAACCCTGTCGAACGCCGGTCCGTCGGCGCGCTGGCGGCGATCTATGCCTCGCGCATGCTCGGCATGTTCCTGCTGCTGCCCGTGCTGGCGCTCTACGCCCGCGCGCTGCCCGATTACTCGCCCGAACTGCTCGGCATCGCGATGGGCGCCTACGGGCTCACGCAGGCCGCGCTGCAGATCCCGTTCGGCCGCTGGTCCGATCGCTATGGCCGCAAGCCCTTGATCACGCTCGGATTGGTGATCTTCGCGTGCGGTTCGCTGCTCGGCATGCTCGCCCACAACCTGGTGCTGCTCTCGGTTGCCCGCGGCGTGCAGGGAGCCGGGGCCGTGTCCGCGTCGGTGAGCGCGCTGCTGGCCGACCTGACCCGCAACGAGGTCCGCACCCGCGCCATGGCGATGATCGGCATCAGCATCGGGCTGTCGTTCGTCATTGCACTGGTCGTGGCGCCCGCGCTCGACGCGGCGGTCGGCGTGCCGGGCATCTTCGGCGTCATGCTCGCCATGGCGCTGCTCGGCATCGTGCTGCTGCACGTCGCCGTGCCGGCCGAGCCGCCCCGTCGCGGCGGAGCGGAAGGTCGCCGGCTGTCGGGCATGCTGGAGATCCTCGGCCGCCCGCAACTGCGCCCGCTGTACCTCGGCATGTTCGCGCTGCACGCGATCATGACAGCGACCTTCCTCGCGGTGCCGCAGGTGCTCGAGTCCAGCCTGGGAATGCCGGCGGCCGGGCACTGGAAGGTCTACCTGGGTGTCTTCGCGGCCTCGATCGCAGGCACCGTGCCGCTGGTGCTGGGCACTGAGCGCAGTGGGCGCGGCGCTGCGCTGTTGTTGCTGGCCGTGGCGCTCACCGGCGTGGCGCAAGCGATCCTCGGGTTCGATCACGTCCACCTGTGGGTCGTGCTCGGCGCGCTGACGCTGTTCTTCGCGGTGTTCAACTACCTCGAGGCGCGTCTGCCCGCCCTGCTGACCCAGGCGGCGCCGGCCGCCGACCGCGGCGCCGCGCTCGGCGTGTTTGCCACCTCGCAGTTCTTTGGCGCGTTCTGCGGCGGGGCGGTCGGGGGCGTGCTGCTCGGCCGGTTCGGCCTGGCTGGCGTCTTCTGGGGCTGTGCGGCGACGGCGTTCGGTTGGGCCCTCCTGACCGGGCGCGCCGGCGCGGCGGTCACCGAACCCGTTTCCGGCTGAAGCCCCTTGTTTTACGAGGCGACGCGGCGGCGTCAGCTTGCCGTAACATAGCTGACCTTTCCCCGCAAAACCGCTCGCACCGAGGCTCACTCATGGCACGTGGCGTCAACAAAGTCATCCTGATCGGCAACGTCGGGCAGGACCCCGAAACCCGCTACATGCCGAGCGGCAAGGCGGTCACTAACCTGCGCATCGCCACGTCCGAAAGCTGGAAGGACAAGCAGACCGGCGAGCAGCGCGAACAGACCGAGTGGCACACCGTGGTCATGTACGACCGCCTCGCGGAGATCGCCGCGGAGTACCTCAAGAAGGGCTCGCAGGTGTACATCGAGGGCAAGCTGCGCACGCGCAAGTGGCAGGACAAGGAAGGCCGCGACCGCTACACCACCGAGATCAACGCCAACGAGATGCAGATGCTCGGCAGTCGCGCCGGCGGTGGTGGCCAGGGCGCGGGCGGCGACTTTGGCGGGGGCGGCGAGACGCGTGCCCGGTCGGCGCCGTCCGGCGGCAGCCGTGCGCCGGTCAGCGAGACCGGGTCGACCGAATTCGACGACGACATCCCGTTCTAGGCCCTGTCCGTGGCCGACGGTCCTGACGGCGCTGGTGGAGCTGGCGCTGTGGCATGAAGATGCCGGAACCGCGACGGGCGCATCGTGTGACGTGGATGACGACAAGCTCCTCGCGCTGGCTGTCACCGGTCAGGCCGATGCGATCGTGAGCGGCGACCGTGATCTGCTGGATCTGGTCGCTCATGAAGACATTCCTGTGCTGACGCCAGCGCAGTTCCTGCAGCGTTCGCATGAGTCGGAAGACAGCTGAAACACAGGTTTCTTCGCCTGCGGCGAGCCCATCCAGTCCCCTTGCGGCGGACCCGCCGCGGTTTACAATGACCGCCCCCGGTTCGAGCGGTCAGCTCGATCCCGCCGAGCGAGCGAGTCGATCCGTGCCGCGCGTCCACCTCAAGACCTTCGGTTGCCAGATGAACGAGTACGACTCCGCCCGCATGGCGGACGTGCTGCGCGAGTCCGGCGGTTACGAGCCGACCGAAGACCCCGAGCAGGCGGACCTGCTGCTGCTCAACACCTGCTCGGTGCGCGAGAAGGCGCAGGAAAAGGTGTTTTCGCAGCTCGGCCACTGGCGTGCGCTCAAGGCACGGCGTCCGCACGTGATCATCGGCGTCGGCGGCTGCGTGGCCAGCCAGGAAGGCGAGGGCATCACCGACCGGGCGCCTTTCGTCGACCTCGTGTTCGGCCCGCAGACCATCCACCGGCTGCCGGAGATGATCGCGGAGCTGCGGCGTCACGGCCGCGCCGTCGTCGACGTGAGCTTTCCCGAAATCGAGAAATTCGACCGGCTGCCCGAGCCGCGCGCCGAAGGTGCGACGGCGTACGTCTCGATCATGGAAGGCTGCAGCAAGTACTGCACGTTCTGCGTCGTGCCCTACACGCGCGGCGAGGAAGTCAGCCGCCCGCTCGCGCAGGTCGTCGGCGAGGTGCGCGTGCTGGCGGCCCAGGGCGTCAGCGAAGTCAACCTGCTCGGGCAGAACGTCAACGCCTGGCGCGGCACGATGGCCACGGGTGGCCAGGCCGACCTCGCGGCGCTGATCTACTTCGTTGCCGCGGTGCCCGGCATCGAGCGCATCCGCTTCACGACGTCGCACCCGGTCGAGTTCCGCGACAGCCTCGTCGAGGCGTATCGTGACGTGCCGCAGCTCGCCAACTACCTGCACTTGCCGGTGCAGAGCGGCTCGGACCGCGTGCTCGCGCTCATGAAGCGTGGCCACACCGTGCTCGAATACCGGCAGAAGATCCGCAATCTGCGCGAGGTGCGTCCGGACATCAGCGTGTCGACGGACCTGATCGTGGGCTTTCCCGGCGAGACCGGGCGCGACTTCGAGGCGACACTCGAACTCGTGCGCGAGATCGGCTTTGACCAGAGCTTCAGCTTCATCTACAGCCCGCGCCCGGGCACGCCGGCCGCGTCGCTCCCGGACGAGACGACGCACGCCGTCAAGCAGGCGCGGCTCGAGCGGCTGCAGGCGCAGCTGCGCGAGCAGGCCGAGGCGATCAGCCGACGCATGGTCGGCACGGTGCAACGCGTGCTCGTCGAGCGTCCGGCGAAGAAGGACGCGCGGCAGCTCGCGGGGCGCACCGAGAACATGCGCTGGGTGAACTTCGACGGCCCGCCGTCGCTGATCAATCGTTACGTCGAGGTGCTGATCACCGAAGCGCTGCCGAACTCGCTGCGCGGCCGGCTGGTCGCGTCGCCGCCCGCGTCGTCGGGCTCGGCCGCCGAGGCGCAGGCCCACGCGCAGGCGAGGGCCGCTGCAGGTGGAGGCGCCGCGCGATGAGCGTGCCGATCGAGGCGCGAGAGTTCTCGTTCGATAGCGCGGACAACGAGCGTCTCGCCAATTTCGCGGGGCCGATGGAGCAGAACCTGCGCCACGTCGAGGAGCGTCTCGGCGTCGAGGTGCGACGCCGCGGTCATCAGCTCAAGGTGCTCGGGCCGGCCGAGCCGGTCGCCAACGCCGAAGTCGTGCTCAGGCGTCTGTTCGATCTCTCGGTGCAGGAGACCCTGTCGCCGGACCGCGTGCACCTCTGCGTGCAGGAATACGGCTTTCCGCAGGCGCCGTCCGCGCCGGACGAGGCCGGCGGCGGCGAACGCGACGTGGTCGTGCAGACGCAGCGCGGCGGCATCCGTGGGCGCGGCCCGAACCAGCGCCTCTATCTCGAGCAGATCCGCGTGAACGACCTCACGTTCGGCGTCGGGCCGGCTGGCACGGGCAAGACCTATCTCGCGGTGGCGAGCGCCGTCGAGGCACTGCATTCGGGCAGCGTGCGCCGCATCGTGCTGGTGCGGCCGGCGGTGGAGGCCGGTGAGCGTCTGGGCTTCCTGCCGGGCGACATGGCCCAGAAGGTCGATCCCTACCTGCGTCCGATGTACGACGCGCTCTACGAAATGATGGGTTTCGACAAGGTCGCGCGCAACATCGAGCGGCAGGTCATCGAGGTGGCACCGCTCGCGTTCATGCGCGGCCGCTCGCTCAACGACTCGTTCATCATCCTCGACGAGGCGCAGAACACCTCGGTCGAGCAGATGAAGATGTTCCTGACGCGGCTGGGCTTCGGCTCGAAGGCGGTCGTTACGGGCGACATCACGCAGATCGACCTGCCGCGCCAGCAGCGCTCGGGGTTGCGGCACGCGATCGAGGTGCTGCGCGGTGTCGACGGCGTCGCGTTCACTTTCTTCAATGCGCGTGACGTCGTGAGGCATCCGCTGGTGCAGCGCATCGTGCAGGCGTACGAGCGCCACGCGGACGCCGGGGACGCGCTGGACCACTGATGCGCACGCTTCGTTCGCGTCGCACCGCGCTGCGTGTCGAACTGCAGATCGCGACGGGCGCGGCGGGAGTGCCGAGCCCCGTGCGGCTGCGGCGCTGGGCACGTGCGGCGTACGCCGCAGGCATTGCAGCGCTGTCGGCGCGCGCGCGCCTGCGCGTGGCCGCCGACCTGGCTGGCGCCGTCGTGTGCGTGCGCGTCGTCGGAAGCGCCGAGAGCCAGCGTCTGAATCTGGGCTACCGGGCCAAGGACAAGCCGACGAACGTGCTGTCGTTCCCGGCGTCGGCGCAGCAGCGGACGCTCGATGGGGCGCTCGGCGATCTCGTGATCTGCGCGCCGGTGGTCGCGCGCGAGGCGCGGCAGCAGGGCAAGCCGCCGGCGGCGCACTGGGCCCACATGCTCGTGCACGGCACGCTGCATCTGCTGGGCCACGACCACGAGCGTGCCAGGGCCGCCCGCGTGATGGAGTCGCTCGAGGTGGAAATCCTGCGCGGATTGGGGTTTCATGATCCGTATCAGGGGTCGCGCAAGTCGGGGCATGGGCAGTAGTCAGGAGCGTACGGGGTCATCGGGGGGCGGCTGGCTGCGCCGGATCGCCGATTCGCTGTCGGGAGAGCCGCAGGATCTGCAGCAGCTCGGCGACATCCTCGCCGACGCGCGCGAGCGCGGTCTCATCGACGCCGACGTGCTCGAAATGCTCGAGTCGGTGCTCGAAGTCTCGGAAATCCAGGTGCGCGACGTCATGGTGCCGCGCTCGCAGATGGTCGTGATCCATCGCGACGACCCGCCCGGCAAGATTCTCCCGGTCGTCATCGAATCCGGCCACTCGCGGTTTCCCGTCGTCGGCGAGGATCGCGACGAGGTCGCGGGCATCCTGCTCGCCAAGGACCTGCTGCGGTTCTTCGTCGAGGACGACCGCGACGACTTCGACATCCGCGAATGCCTGCGCCCGGCGGTGTTCATCCCGGAGAGCAAGCGTCTCAACGTGCTGCTCAAGGAGTTCCGGGTCAGCCACAACCACATGGCGATCGTCGTCGACGAGTACGGCGGCGTGTCGGGCTTGCTCACGATCGAGGACGTGCTCGAGCAGATCGTGGGCGACATCGGCGACGAATACGACGTCGACGAAGGCGAGGGCATCCGCCGCGAGGCGGACCGCTCGTGGACGGTGCCGGCGCTCACGCGCATCGAGGAATTCAACGAAACGTTCGGCACGCGCTACTCCGACGAGGAGGCCGACACGATCGGCGGCCTCGTGCTGCACGAGCTCGGCCGCATGCCGCGGCGCGGCGAGGCGGTGCAGATCGGCGGTCTCGAGCTCAAGGTGACGCGGGCCGATCGCCGGCGCATCGAGACGCTGCGCGTGACGACACCGGATGCGCGCCCGGCGTCGGATGGCGCCTGAAGAGGTGACGGCTGCCGCGCCCCTGCAGCGTGTCCTCGACCGGGGGCGCTGGCTGGCGCTGCCGCTCGGGCTCGCGCTCGCATTGGCGTTTGCACCGGTAAACTGGCGAGTGCTCGCCGTGCTGTGTCCGGCCGCGTTGTTCGTGCTGTGGCACGGCGCGGCTCCGCGCGAGGCGGCGTGGCGGGGCTTCCTGTTCACGGGCGGCACATTCCTGGCCGGCACCTACTGGCTGTATCACAGCATCCACCTCGTCGGGCAGGCTCCGGCGTGGGTCGCGTTGTTCCTGATGGTCGGGCTGGTGGCGATCATGGGCCTCTACACCGCGCTGGTCGGCTACGCCGTCGCACGGTGGGCTCCGGCGAGCGGCGTTGCGCGCTGGCTCGCCGCGCTGCCGGCTGCCTGGGTGCTTGCGGAGTGGTTGCGCGGCTGGTTCCTCAGTGGCTTTCCCTGGCTCGCACTCGGCTACACGCAGCTCGCGACGCCCTTGCGTGGCTATGCACCCGTGCTCGGCGTGTACGGCGTCAGCCTCTCAGTCGCCGTGACGGCCGGCGCCGTTGCGGCCGTCGTGCTCGGCGGGCGAAGGGCGCGGGTCACTGCCACTGTCGTGGCCGTCGGCACGTGGGTGGCCGGCGCCTTGCTCGGCCCGGTGGCGTGGACGCGCCCGGTGGGCGAGCCCCTGCAGGTGGCGCTGGTGCAGGGTGCGGTGCCGCAGTCGATGAAATGGCAACCGGGCCAGCGCGAAGACACCATGCGGCTCTATGCCGGCCTCACCGCGTCGCACCTCGGTACGCCTGTCATCGTCTGGCCGGAATCGGCCGTGCCGGCGCTCGAAGAGTCCATCCGCCCCTACCTCGCGAACGTCTCGGGCGTAGCGCTGCAGCGCGGGTCGTCGCTGATCATGGGCCTGATCCGTCGCGATGCCGCCAGCGACTCGTACTACAACTCCGTCGCCGCGTGGACGGAGGGCGAACCGCAGCCGCAGTGGTACGACAAGCGTCGCCTCGTGCCTTTCGGCGAGTTCTTTCCCGTGCCCGCCCGCGTGCGCGAGTGGCTGCGGCTGATGAACCTGCCGTATTCGGACTTCCAGCCCGGCACGGAAGACCAGGCCCCGTTGCGTGCGGCGGGGCAGGCGCTCGCGCCGACGGTCTGCTACGAGGACGCCTATGGAGCCGAGCAACTGCGGCTCGTGCGCCAGTCGACGCTGCTCGTCAACGTGACCAACGACGCGTGGTTCGGCGACTCCACGGCGCCGCACCAGCACCTCGACATCAGCCGCATGCGATCGCTCGAAAGCGGGCGCGCGATGCTGCGCGCGACCAACGACGGCGTGACGGCACTGATCGCCTACGACGGTTCGCTTGCCGGTACGCTGCCGCAGTTCGAGCCGGGCGTGCTGCGGGGCGCCGTTCAGCCGCACACCGGCCTCACGCCATACGTCCGCTTCGGCAACGCGCCCGTCCTCGGGGCGATGGCGCTCATGCTGCTCGTGCCGTGGCTGGCGCGGCGACGCGGCAAGCAGGGACACGCTTCATGAAGACGACCGACGACGACAGCCGCATCACGATCGAAGGCGAGCTCTATGCGTCGCCGCGCGACGCGCTCGACTTCCTCGAGACGAAGCCGCCGCTGCCGGGCCAGTCGGTGCCGATCGCCGACGGCCTGCGCTGGGCGCGCCTGCCGCTGCCGATGGAGCTGAACCACATCAACGTGTGGCTCATGCGCGAGAGCGGCGGCTGGCTGCTCGTCGACACCGGCCTCGCCCACGATGTTTCCCGTGCGGCATGGCAGTCGCTCGACACCGGCACGCTGGACGGGCGGCCGTTGCGTCGCATCCTCGTCACGCACGACCACCCGGACCACATGGGGCTCGCGCACTGGCTGCAGCAGCGCCACGGCGCACCGCTGTGGATGTCGTCGGTCGGGCACGAATCGACAGCCATTGCGCTGCGGGCGGCATCCACCGGCGAGCTGAGCAGCAGGCGGAACGCGTTCCTGGCGATGCACGGTCTGGAGTTGCCACCGGAGCTGAACCAGAAGGTCGAAGCCAGCAGTCCCGGGCGTTGGTACGGCGAGCTGCCGTCGCTCGACCGGGCGACGGCGGGCGGCGATCGCGTCGTCGTCGACGACCGCGAGTGGGAGGTCATCGAGACCAGCGGACATTGTCGCGGTCACCTGTGCCTGTACGACGCGCGCAACGAAATCTTGATCAGCGGCGACCAGGTGCTGCCGACGATTTCGCCGAACGTGAGCGTGCTCTCGGCGCGGCCGGATGCGAATCCGCTCGGCGAGTTCCTCGAATCGCTCGCGTTGCTCGGGCGCTGCGCACCTGGCACGCTCGTGCTGCCTTCGCACGGGCGGCCGTTCCGCGGCCTGCACCGACGTCTCGACGCGCTGCGGTCGCACCACCTGCAGCAGCTCGAGACCTTGCACCGGGCGTGCGACGGGCCTCGCAGCGCCCACGGTCTGGTCGAGGTGATGTTCGGTCGACGACTGCGGGGCTTTCATCAGGTCCTCGCGCTCGGCGAGACCGTCGCGCACCTCAATTGCCTGTGGCACGCCGGCTCGGTCGAGCGGCGCGTGGACGAGGCCGGGCACATCACTTTCGCCCGGACATAGGGGGGTACCGGGGACATCCACCTGTTTCCGGCCATCGACGCTGAAGATTCCATCGATATCGCCGGAAATAGGTGAATGTCCCCTGTTTCCCCCAGTATCCTTTGCAGTCTTTCCCCCCCAGTCCGACCGGTCGACCATGCAGGAACGTTACGAGCCCGCCGTCCTCGAGCCCGCTGCCCAGCAATTCTGGGATGAGAACGGCAGCTTCGTTGTCGCGGAGGATGCCTCCCGCCCGAAGTACTACTGCCTCTGCATGTTCCCGTATCCGAGCGGGCGGCTGCACATGGGGCACGTGCGCAACTACACGATCGGTGACGTGCTGACGCGCTTCATGCGCATGCAGGGCTGCAATGTGCTGCAGCCCATGGGCTGGGACGCGTTCGGCCTGCCGGCCGAGAACGCCGCGATGGCGAACGGCGTGCCGCCCGCGCAGTGGACCTACGACAACATCGCGTACATGAAGCGGCAGTTGCGGTCGCTCGGCTTCGGCATCGACTGGTCGCGCGAGGTCGCGACGTGCAGGCCCGACTACTACCGCTGGAACCAGTGGCTGTTCCTGCGCATGCTCGAAAAGGGCATCGCCTATCGCACGACGGGCGTCGTCAACTGGGACCCGGTCGACCAGACCGTGCTCGCCAACGAGCAGGTCATCGACGGTCGCGGCTGGCGCACCGGTGCGCTGGTCGAGAAGCGCGAGATCCCGATGTACTACCTCGCGATCACGCGCTATGCCGACGACCTGCTCGGCGCGCTCGACGGCCTGTCGGGCTGGCCCGAGCGCGTCAAGCTGATGCAGGCCAACTGGATCGGGCGCTCCGAGGGTCTCGAGATCGAATTCGAGGTCGAAGGCGGCGGCGCGCTCGGCATCTACACGACGCGGCCCGACACGCTCTGTGGCGTGACTTACATGGCCGTTGCGGCCGAGCACCCGCTGGCGGTCAAGGCCGCGGCGGGCAATCCCGACCTGCAGGCCTTTCTCGCCGAATGCCAGCGCACCGGGGTCACCGAGGCGGTGCTCGAGACCATGGAAAAGCGCGGCATGCCGACCGGCCTTCATGCGATCCACCCGATCACGGGCGACCGCATTCCGGTCTGGGTCGCGAACTTCGTGCTCATGGGTTACGGCACCGGCGCCGTGATGGCCGTGCCCGCGCACGACCAGCGCGACTGGGAGTTCGCGCGCCGCTACGGCCTGCGCATCCACCAGGTGATCCAGCCCGTCGACGGCACGCTCGCGCAGATCGACGACGGCGCCTTCGTCGAGCACGGCACGCTGATCAACTCGGGGCAGTTCGACGGGCTCGACTTCGAGGAGGCCTTCGATGCGTTTGCGAAGCTGTTCGAGGCGCAGGGCCGGGGCAAGCGCCGCGTGAACTTCCGGCTGCGCGACTGGGGCATTTCGCGCCAGCGCTACTGGGGCTGCCCGATCCCGCTGATCCACTGCGCCGGCTGCGGCGCGCAGCCCGTGCCCGACGCGCAGTTGCCTGTGGTGCTGCCGGAGGACCTCGTACCGGACGGGAGCGGCAACCCGCTCAACCGCCATGCGAAGTTCCTCGAGTGCACGTGCCCGAAGTGCGGCAAGCCCGCGCGCCGCGAGACGGACACGATGGACACGTTCGTCGACTCGAGCTGGTATTTCTTCCGCTATGCCAGCGCCGGCAACGACCGCGCGATGGTCGACGAGCGTGCCCGCTACTGGATGCCGGTCGACCAGTACATCGGCGGCATCGAGCACGCCATCCTGCACCTGCTGTATTCGCGGTTCTGGACGCGCGTGATGCACGACCTCGGGCTCACGGAGGTCGAGGAGCCGTTCTCGAACCTGCTGACGCAGGGCATGGTCCTCAACGAGATCTACTTCCGCAAGCCGGCCGAAGGCCGCATCACCTACTACAACCCCGCCGACGTCGACGTGCAGACGGACGAGCGGGGTGCACGCACCGGCGCGGTGCTGCGCGACGACGGCCAGCCGGTGGAGTGCGCCGGCATCGGCACGATGTCGAAGTCGAAGAACAACGGCGTCGATCCACAGGCGCTCGTCGAGAAGTACGGCGCCGACACCGCGCGGCTGTTCATGATGTTCGCGGCACCGCCCGAGCAATCGCTCGAGTGGAGCGACGAAGGGGTCGAGGGCGCGTTCCGTTTCATGAAGCGCCTGTGGAAGGCGGTGCACACGCACGTGCAGGCAGGCCCGGTGGCGGCCGCACTCGACAGGCACGCGCTGTCGCCGGCGCAGCGCGACATGCGCCGGCAGGTGCACGAGACGCTCGCCAAGATCACCAATGACATCGGCAGGCGCCGCACCTTCAACACGGCGATCGCCGCGGTCATGGAGCTGATGAACGCGCTCGCGAAGTTCGACGACCCCAGCGCGCAGGGCCGGGCTGTGATGCAGGAAGCGCTCGAGATCGTCGTGCTCGGGCTGTCGCCTGTCGTTCCGCACGCCTGTCACGCGCTCTGGCGCGAGCTGGGCCACGAGCGGGCCGTCGTCGACGAGCGCTGGCCGCAGGTCGACGAGAGCGCGCTGGTGCGCGATTCGATCGAGGTCGTGGTGCAGGTCAACGGCAAGCTGCGCGGTCGCGTGGTCGTGCCGGCGAGCGCGGACGAGGCCACGGTGCGCGAGGCGGCGCTCGCCGACGAGGGCGTGCAGAAGTACGTCGACGGCAAGCCGCTGAAGAAGTTCGTGTACGTGCGCGGCAAGCTCGCGAACGTGGTCGTGTGATGCTTCGCACCGCCGCCGCCGGTGAATTGCCCACGGACACGCCGCGTGGGACGGCACGGCAGGCGCTGGACCGTTCCGGGAAACACGCCGTGAACCCGTCCGTGGGGGCTCGCACTCGCCATCCATGGCGAGTGACGGTTTCCCGGAACGGTCCAGCGCCTGCCGTGCCGTCCGTGACGTCGTGGTTGCATTGCCGGCCTGTGGCGTCGTGGCTGCGCTTCTGGGTGGTGGCGCTCGGTGCGCTGGCGGTCGTTGCGATGACCGGATGCGGCTTCCATCTGCAGGGTGCGAGCGCGCTGCCGGAAGGAGCGCGGCGCGTGTACATCGCCACCGCGGACGAACTGACGCCATTCGCCGTCGAACTGCGCCGCGCGATCGAGCGCTCGGGCGGCACGATCGTGCCGGGTTCGAGCGCGGCCGAGACCGTGGTGCGCATCCAGCACGATCGCAGCGGCCGGCGCGTGCTCTCGGTGTCGGCCCGCAACACGCCGCAGGAATACGAAGTCTTCTACAACGTCGAGTACACCGTCGACCGCGGCGGGAAGCAGGTCGTCGAAGCGCAGCCGCTCGAGCTCATCCGCAACCTGAGCTTCGAAGAGCAGGAGTTGCTGGCCAAGGACCGCGAGGAGATGATCCTGCGCGAGGCGATGGCGCGCGATCTGGCGATGCTCGTCGTGCGGCGGCTGGAGTCGCTGCCACAGAACGTGCCGGCGAGCGCGGCCGAGTAGGCGTCAGCGGACCGGATCCACCCGCCATGAGTCAAACCGCTCCTGCATGCCGGAGCGCGTGCGCACGACGCGCAGATTGCCCGATTCGAGCAGGAACCGCAGCGTCTCCGGCAGGGCCGGCGCGGCGAGCGGCAGGGCTCCCCGGGGGCTGGATGGCACGACGATGCCGCTGTCGCCGGGGATGCGTGTCAGTGCGGAAGTGACGACTGGCAGAGGCAGGTTGCGAAGCACCTGCCGTCGCCGATCGTGCGACGTGACTCCAATGCTCTATTCGAATCGGGACACCGAGACCGCATTCGAGCAGGTACCATCCTGGCTGCGATTCCATATGCCTGCTGTCAGACGTCGCGCTGGCTGATGCTGGTATCGAGCAGTCCGGAATTACCTGCGTGTCGCGATCGCGGTCGGCCAGGCTGCGCTCGCGCGGCGGTGTCATTACGCCGGGCCACGATACCCCGGCCGCTCCGGCCGCAGAGGGCAGCCGACGGCACGGGTGACACCTACCCCGCGAACCGGTCCGTCGCCGTGACGAGTTCGTGCGTGTTGCCCAGCTCGAGCGCCGAATGCCCCGCATCCGGCACGATGCGCAGTTCCGCCTCGGGCCAGGCGCGGTGCAGGTCCCAGGCGCTGCGCATCGGGCAGACGACGTCGTAGCGGCCCTGCACGATCACGGCGGGAATGTGCCGGATCCTGCGCACGCCGCGCAGCAACTGGTCCTCGCGCTCGAAGAACCCCTGGTTGACGAAGTAGTGGCACTCGATGCGTGCCACGGCGACCGCGAAGTCGTCGGCGTTCCAGTTCTCGACGTTCTGCTCGTTGATGCGCAGGTAGCTCGTGGCGCCTTCCCACACGGCCCAGGCTTTCGCGGCCTTGAGTTGCGTCGCGCGGTTGGGGCTCGTCAGGCGCTTGTAGAACGCCTGCACGAGATCGCCGCGTTCCGCCTTCGGGATCGCGGCGACGTAGTTCTCCCAGCGGTCGGGGAAGATCGCGCTCGCGCCGTGCTGGTAGAACCAGTGGATCTCCCAGTCGCGCAGCATGAAGATGCCGCGCAGCACGAGCTCCGTGACGCGCTTCGGATGCGTCTGCGCGTAGGCGAGCGCAAGCGTCGAGCCCCACGAGCCGCCGAAGACCAGCCAGCGATCGATGCCCAGATGTTCCCGCAGCCGCTCCATGTCGGCGACGAGGTGCCAGGTGGTGTTGTCCTCGAGGCTCGCGTGGGGTCGGCTGCGGCCGCAGCCGCGCTGGTCGAACACGACGATGCGGTACTTGCGCGGGTCGAAAAAGCGGCGCGCGCGCGCATCGGCGCCGGCGCCCGGCCCGCCGTGCACGAATACGGCGGGCTTGCCGTTCGGGTTGCCGCATTCCTCCCAGTAGACCTCGTGCGTCGCCGAAACCCGCAGCCAGCCGCTGCGATAGGGTTCGATCGCGGGATACAGCTCGCGACGTGTCGCAGGCGGAACGGGTGTCTTGCGGGGTGTGGCCATCGGGGCATTGTAGCCGGCATAATCGTCCGCGCATGCCCTGCCCAGACCAGGCTTCCCGCCGCGCGCGGGCCCATACCGCAGGTCGCCTCGCCCGGTGAGGACGACCCCGGATTCCCTCGCGGCAGCCCTCGCCCGGGGCCCGCTGCCGCGGGTCTGTCTCGTCACCGGCGCCGAGCCCCTGCTGATCGACGAATCCTGCGCGCAGGTGCGCGCCCAGGCTCGCCAGGCCGGTTTCGGCGAGCGCGAGGTGCATTTCATCGACCGGGGCTTCGACTGGGACGCGCTGCTCATGGACGCGGCGAGCCTGTCGCTGTTCGCCCATCAGCGGCTGATCGAACTCAAGTTCCGCACGGCCCCGGACGCAGCGGCCGGCCGGCATCTGGCGAAACTGGCGGCCGAGCCGCCGCAGGACATGCTGCTGCTGGTCA